>Ga0315553_10000159_pt1 | contig 59021 bp, 49 predicted proteins | sample SalMarSW160140MG_FD_203099 | JGI IMG/M metagenome (GOLD analysis project Ga0315553, IMG submission 203099) | Salt marsh sediment microbial communities from the Plum Island Ecosystem LTER, Massachusetts, United States - Salt Marsh Sediment SW1601-40 ...
CTTGGCTACTCCTGCGACGAAACGGAGGTGTCGCACCTCTGAGCGGCTAGTCATGACCGGCTAGAGCATGATCCCGAAAAGTGGCTGCCGGTTTTCGGAAAAGATCATGCTCCAATAAAGAGATGGAGCCGCATTCTGATCCAATCAGAATGGATAGGCTCTAAGCTCAGGGGTCGATCGAGATGCGGACGATCCCGTCTTCGGTGCCTTCGCGCACGAACCCTAGCTCGTCCGCCATTTGAAGCATTGTCATGTTCTCAGCCAGGACGTCGCCGTAGACCTTCTTGATGCGGCGCCGTCCGGCGCAGGCGAGGATGTCGCGCATGAGCTGAAAGCCGAGCCCGCGCCCTTTCAAGTCCGAACGCACCATGACGGCAAACTCGGCGGTCTCGTTGTCGGGATCGGCGATGAAGCGCGAGACGCCGAGGATCTCGCCGCGGCTCGGACCCTCGCGCTCGTCGATGGCGATGAGCGCCATCTCTCGATCGTAGTCGATCTGCGAGAGGCGCGCGGCGAGGAGATGCGGGAACTCCTTGAGCGGCCCGAGAAAGCGCAGCCGCACGTCTTCCGCCGTCGACCGCGTCACCATCTCCGCAAGCCGCGTCTCGTCTTCGGGTCGGATGGGCCGCACCTTGAGCCCGAGGCCGCCGTCGATCGTGACGTCATGCTCAAGGTCAGACGGATAGGGCTCGATCGCAAGCTTGCGGCGCGCGGCATCGGGCGGCCGAACGGCAACGCGCGCATCGAGCGCGATCACGCCCTCCGGCGAGGCGAGCAGCGGATTGATGTCGAGCTCCGCCACCTCCGGCAACGCGACGAGGAGATCGGAGAGATGCACCAGCGTCCGCGCCACCGCCTCAACGTCCACCGGCGGCCGGTCGCGGTAGCCGGCGAGCATCTTCGAGACGCGCGTTCGCGCGATCATCTCGCGCGCCAGCACCAGGTTGAGCGGCGGCAGGCCGATGGCACGGTCGTTGATCACCTCCACCGCCGTGCCGCCGTGGCCGACAAGCAGGATCGGCCCGAAAGCGGCGTCTTCGCCGATGCCGACAATCAGCTCCTGCGCATTCGCGACGTCCGCCATCGCCTGCACGGATAAGCCGGCGATGCGGGCCGTCGGCACGCGCTCGCGCACCGTCGCCAGGATGTCGCGCGCAGCAAGCTCCACCACCTCCGGCGTGCGAAGATTGAGGCGCACGCCGCCGACGTCGGACTTGTGGGTGATGTCGCGCGAGAGGATCTTCACCGCGACCGGCCCGCCGATCTTCTGCGCAAGCGCCGCGGCCTCGGCCGGCCCCGAGGCGACGAAGGTCTCCGTGACCGGAACGCCGAAGGCGGAAAGAAGCGACTTTGCCTCCGGCTCCGTCAGGACGTTCCGCTTCTCTTCGATCGCCTTTTCGACGAGTGCACGCGCCGCCGCAGGGTCCCGGCGCGTCTTCGGCAGCGCCTGCGGCGTCTCCAGGAGAAGGTCCTGGTTCCGCTTGTAGTTGACGAGATGCATGAGCGCCCGGATCGCCTCGTTCGGCGTCTCGTAGCTGGGCAGTTTGTTGGCCGCGAAGAGCTGACGCGAGTGCTCGACGGCGGTCTCGCCGAGCCAGCAGCTCAGAATCGTCGCGCGCGGCGCCGCGGCCGCGACGGTGAGCACGGCGCGCGCGGCATCGGCGCTGTCGGCGACCGCGGTCGGGCAGTTCATGACGAGCACGGCATCCGCGCCGCGATCGGCAAGGATCGCCTCGAGCGCGATTCTGTAGCGATCGCCCTTGGCGTCGCCGAGCACGTCGACCGGATTGCCGCGCGACCATGTCTTGGGCAAAGCCTCGTCGAGCCTCTCGATCGTCTGCGGCGAAAGCTCCGCAAGCGTGCCGCCGTAATCGGCGAGCGCATCGGTGGCGAGCACCCCTGCCCCACCCCCGTTGGTCAGGATGGCGAGCCGCGCACCCGCCGGACGCACCCCCGCGGCAAGCGTCACCACCGCCTCGAAGAGTTCGCGCAGCTCGTAGACGCGAAGCATGCCGGCACGGCGGAAGGCGGCGTCGTAGACCGCGTCGGAGCCGGCAAGCGCACCGGTGTGTGAGTGCGCCGCCTTGGCGCCTGCAAGGCTCCGTCCGGCCTTGATGACCACGACAGGTTTGGAGCGCGCCGCGATCCTGCCGGCGGACATGAACTTGCGCGCGTCGGTAACGCTTTCCACGTAGAGCAGGATGGCGCGCGTGGCGCGATCGAGCGCCAGGTAGTCGAGCATGTCGCCGAAATCGACGTCGCTCATCGCGCCGAGCGAGGCGACGTGCGAGAAGCCGATGCCGCGCGCCGTCGCCCAGTCGAGCACGGCGGTCGCGAGCGCCCCCGATTGCGTCACGAACGCGAGGTCGCCGCTCTTCGGCGTGAGATGCGCGAAGCTCGCATTGATGCCGGCGCGCGGCGAGATGAAGCCGAGACAGTTCGGACCGACGATCCTCAGAAGATGCGGCTCTGCAGACTCCAACATCGCCTTCTTCAAAGCCTCGCCGTCGTCGCGCTCGCCCTCCCCGAAGCCAGCGGTGACGACGACGGCGGCTCGACAGCCGCGCTCCGCAAGCTCCGCCACAAGGCCGGGCACGGTCTGCGGCGGCGTCGCGATCACCGCGAGATCGGGCGCGATCGGAAGCTCGGCGACGGAATGGTAGTTCACCGCCGAGCGGATCGCCTCCTCGTGCGGATTGACCGTCATTACCGGGCCGTGGAAACCGGAGTCGAAGAGGTTCCGCGCAAGCACCGCGCCGACCGAGTTCGGCTGGTTGCTGGCGCCCAGAAGCGCGATCGCCTTGGGCTCGAAGAGCGCGTCGAAATTGCGTGTCGTCATGTTCCGGGGGGGACGGCGGGTCGTCCGGTCTCTCAGGCGTGAAAGATGGCACGACTAGGGTTTCCCGAACCTTGATAGCCCGCCACCCACAAGAACGCGTGACAGCCATGCATAGCGGGTTTTCTCTCACAATTTCAGTTCCTTAGCGCCGTTTTCGGGACACAATCGCGAGGAGCCCCCGACGGGGCGGCAATCCGTGCCGCCAGCCATCGCCGGACGGTAGGCGAAGGGCGCCATTAACCTCCGCATCCCTAGATTGGGGCCGGCAGTTCCACCTGCTCGCGTAACGCGACGCTTGGAAACGCATGGAGGGTCTGAAACGCGAGGACGGACGAATGGTCAAGGATCGGTTGAAGAGGCGGGATGAAGACCCGCCCGACACCGTCGAAGCGCAGCTGGGCCGACTCATCTCGGCCAACGCGCAGGTACAGGCAGAAGCTGAGGATAGGCGGTGGACGGGGCCGAGCGGCGAAACCGAGCGCGCGCTGCTCAAGGCACTCATCAACCAGCTGCCCGAACTGCTCTACGCCAAGGATACGCAAGGCCGCTTCGTCGCGGCGAACGATGCCGTAGCGCGGGATAACGGCCTGGAGCGAGCGGCGGAGCTGATCGGCAAGACCGACTTCGATCTGTTCCCGCGCGATCTGGCGCAAAGCTATTTCGACAACGAACAGCGGATCATCGCGACCGGCGAGCCGATGATCGACAGGGAGAACCATAGGACCGACGAGGCCGGCAACCCTAAATGGATGCTCGCCACAAAGGTGCCGATGCGGGACGATCAGGGCAGGATCGTCGGCCTGGTCGGTGTGGCCCGTGATATTACGCAGCGCAAGCTTGCCGAGCAGGAATGGGAGAGCGAGCGCGCTTTGTACCGCGCCATGATCGATCAGGTGCCGGACTATCTGTTCGTCAAAGACACCGAGAGTCGTTTCGTCCTCTGCAACCGCGCCGTCGCCGCGGACATCGGGCTCCCGCCGGACGAGTTGATCGGCAAGACCGATTTCGACCTTCACCCGCACGAGCTTGCCAGCAAGTTCTTCGCCGATGAACGGAGGGTGATCAGCACCGGGCAAGCCCTCCTCGACATCGAAGAATACGTGGTCGACCCCTCCGGCAAGAAGCAGTGGCTGTCGACCTCCAAGGTGCCTTTGCGCAACGAGCACAATGAGATCATCGGCATTGTCGGCGTCGCTCGCAACGTCAGCGACCGCAAGCACGCCGAGGATCAGATCCGCTTCATGGCCCTCCATGATGTGCTGACCGGGCTGCCGAACCGCTCCCTGCTCATGGACCGGCTGGCACAAGCGCTTCTGCAGGCCAAGCGCGGCAGATCTCGTGCGACCGTGATCTTCATCGACCTCGACAATTTCAAGCTCGTCAACGACAGCCTCGGACACAACGCCGGCGACGTGCTTCTGAAGGTCGTGGCCGAGCGCATGGTCGAGTGCGTACGCGCGACCGACACGGTGGCGCGGCTCGGCGGCGACGAATTCGTGATTCTGCTGACCGATCAGGCGGCGGGCTCGGCTGTCCCGGCGGCCATACTCGACGATCTACGAGAGGCAATTGCGGTACCCGTCTCCGTCGAGGGACAGCAGTTCCATGTGACCTGCAGCATCGGCGTCGCGACCTTTCCCGAAGACGGGTCGGATCCCGAGACGCTGCTCATGAACGCCGACCTCGCCATGTATCAGGCGAAGGAGAACGGCCGCGGCAATCTTCAGTTCTATACCTCCGAGATGAACGAGGCGGCGTTCGAGCGGCGGATGCTGCAGGAAGGGCTGCGCGAGGCGATCGTCGGCCACGAGTTCGAGCTCGTGTATCAGCCGCAGGTCGACCTGCGCACAGGCGCCGTCTTCGCGGTGGAAGCGCTGGTACGCTGGCATCACCCCAAGCTCGGTATGATCATGCCGGCGAAATTCATCCCGCTGGCAGAGGAGAGCGGACTGATCGTCCCGCTCGGAGACTGGGTGCTGAGCGAGGCGTGCCGGCAGAACAAGGAATGGCAGGACGAGGGCCTGCCGCCGATCTCGGTATGCGTCAACGTGTCGGCCCGGCAGTTCAGGGAGAAGAGCTGGATGAAGCGGGTCACCGATACGCTGCGGGAGACCGGCCTCGATCCCAAATACCTGGAATTGGAGCTGACCGAGAGCGTGCTCATGCACGATATCTCCGGCGCGATCGCCGCGATGCACGAGCTCGGCAAGCTCGGCGTGCATTTCTCGATCGACGATTTCGGCACCGGCTATTCGAGCCTCAGCGCCTTGAAGAGCTTCCCCGCCGCTCGCCTGAAGATCGACCAATCCTTCGTCCGCAATCTTGCCGGTGACGCGAACGACCGGAAGATTGCTAGGGCCGTTATCTCCCTCGGCCAGAAGCTGAACATGAAGGTCATCGCGGAAGGCGTAGAAACCGACGAGCAGCTGGCGTTTCTGCAAGACAGCGAGTGCGACGAGATCCAAGGCTATCATTTCAGCAGGCCTGTCGAATCGAAGGCGATCAGGACAATGCTGCGCAACCAATCGAAGGCAGTGTAGCGGGCCGCCATTGCCTCCCTACATTGCCGCCTTCGCCACTCGCAGCCTTTCGATCTGCTCTTCAAGAGCCATGATGCGCGCATCCCGCTCCGCAAGTGCAACGACGACGTCGGCGGCGTCGAAGCGCTGCGGGATATGCTGCGAGCAGTTCGTGTCCCAAGCTGCGACGGTGAAGAGGATCGCTTGCTCGGGCCGCGCCTTGTAACCCTCCGGCATCAGCCTCGCCATCAAAGCCTCGTCGCCCTCCACCACGCGCGCCGTTCCCCAGACCTTGATGCGGCGTTGATGCGTGTAGTCGATCAGGAAGAGATGGGCGCGCGGATTGACCGCGAGATTTCCCTGCGTGATGTACTGCCGGTTGCCGGAAAAATCGGCGAAGCCGACGGTGTTGCCGTCGAGCACGCGAAGGAAGCCGGCCGGGCCGCCGCGATGCTGGATATAGGGCTGGCCCTCCGCGCTCGCGGTCGCGAGGAACACGCTCGTCTGCGCGGCGACGAAGCCGGCGAGATCGGGCGTAATTCGGGTCTGCCAGGCGCCCTTCTCCTCCATGCGCTGATAGGCGCTCCGCGAGCCTTTTCGCGCCTGCACTGCCTTGACGGACGGCGTGAAGGCGACGTCGCTTGAATAGGTATGGGCGGTGTCCATTGCTGCACCCCTCGAGATTGGAGATCCGAGACCTAGACCCTTTCATATGGCAAGATTAGGCACTATGATTCGTAGTTACCCTTCCGAAATTTGGAAGCCTTCATGAACCGCCTCGAATCGATGTCCGTCCTGGTCTCAGCCGTCGAGGCCGGGAGCCTCTCAGAGGCGGCCCGTCGGCTCGGCACGCCGCTCGCGACGGTCAGCCGCAAGGTTTCGGAGCTCGAGGCCCATCTCGGCACCCGGCTTCTTGTCCGCTCGAGCCGCCGCCTCGAAGTGACCGAAGCCGGCCGCTCCTACGTCGAGGCCTGCAGACGCGTTCTTGAGGACATCGAAGAAGCCGAGCGCGCCGCGACCGGCGAATACAGCGCGCCGAAAGGCGCCCTCGCCGTCACGGCGCCGATCGAGTTCGGCCGTCTGCACGTCCTCCCGATCGTTATCGAATTCCTCAAGGCCTACCCGGAGATCAATGTCCGCCTCGCCCTCTCCGACCGGCTGGTCAACCTGCTTGAGGACCGCGTCGACCTCGCCGTGCGCATCGGCGTGCTTCCCGACAGCAGCATGATCGCGACGCGCGTCGGCGCGATCGGGCGGATCGTCTGCGGAAGTCCCGCCTACTTCGCGGTCCGCGGAAAGCCGAAGGAGCCCGGCGATCTCGCCGCGCACGACTGCATCTCCTTCGAGGGGCTGACCTCCGCGAAGACCTGGACCTTCACGAAAGGCAAGTCGGACCGAATCGTCGCGATCCGGTCGCGTCTGACGGTCAACACGGCGCAGGCTGCGATCGACGCCGCGATCGCCGGCGTCGGTATCACCCGCGTTCTCTCCTACCAGATCGAAACCGCGCGGCGCGCCGGCGTGCTCGACATCGTCCTTAAAGCGTTCGAGCCGGCGCCCTGGCCCGTCAACCTTGTCTACGCGGACCAGGGTCCCGTGCCCCTCAAGCTCCGCGCTTTCCTCGATTTCGCGGCCCCACGGCTGAAGGCGAGGCTGTCGTAAGCCGAAGCCTGAGGGTCATCCGCGACCTCTCCTCACCCGTCCGGAACGTTCGCTTCGAGTTCGGCCAGCCACGCGCGGGCATTGCCGTCGGAAGGCGCGCGCCAGTCGCCGCGTGGCGAAAGCGCGCCGCCGGACGACACCTTCGGGCCGTTGGGCATGGCGGAGCGCTTGAACTGGCTGAAGCCAAAGAAGCGCTTGAGGAACACGCGCAGCCAGCTCTTGATCGTGCCGAGATCATAGGCGCGCCGGCGATCCGCCGGAAAGCCGGCAGGCCAGCCGCCCTTCTCCGTGTCGCCCCAGGCATGCAGCGCAAGAAAAGCGACCTTCGACGGACGGAAGCCGTAGCGGGCCGTGTAGAAGAGATTGAAGTCCTGCAGCTCGTAAGGGCCAATTACAGCCTCCGTACTCTGTGGTGTCTCACCGGCGACGACCGGCACGAGCTCCGGTGTGATCTCCGTCGACAAGATCGAGTCGAGCGTCGCGTTCACGTCCTCGTCGAACTGACGCGAGGAGATGACCCAGCGGATCAGGTGCTGGATCAGCGTCTTCGGCACGCCGGAATTGACGTTGTAATGCGCCATCTGGTCGCCGACGCCATAGGTGCACCAGCCGAGCGCCAGCTCCGACAGGTCGCCGGTGCCGATAACGATGCCGCCACGCTGGTTGGCGAGGCGAAAGAGATAGTCGGTGCGCAGTCCCGCCTGCACGTTCTCGAAGGTGACATTGTAGACTTCCTCGCCGCGCGCGAAGGGATGCTCCATGTCGGCGAGCATCTGCTTCGCCGCCGGGCGGATATCGAGCTGGTGCGCGGAAACGCCGAGCGAGCGCATTAGACGCTCGGCGTTGCCCTTCGTGCACTCGCTCGTAGCGAAGCCCGGCATGTTGAAAGCCAGGATGTCTTTGCGCGGCAGCCCTAGCCGATCGAACGCCCTTGCGGCAACGATCAGCGCCTGCGTGGAATCGAGGCCGCCAGACACGCCGATGACGACGCGCTTCGCGCCGATCGCTTCGAGCCGCTGTGCGAGCCCGGCGACCTGGATGTTGTAGGCCTCGTAGCAGTCCTGCGCGAGACGCTCCGGGTCGTCCGGCACGAAGGGAAAGCGCTCGACTCTGCGCAAGAGTCCGAGGTCGACGCTCGGCGGATCGAGCCTGAAGGAGACACGACGGAAGGTATCGGCCGCCGCGATGTTCCGGCGCCGATTGTCGTCGAAGGTCCCCATGCGCGCCCGCTCTTGGCGCAAGAGGTCGAGGTCGACATCGGCGATCGCCATCTGCCCGCCGGAAGGGAAGCGCTCGGTCTCGGCGAGGAGAACGCCGTTCTCGAAAATCTCCGCCTGACCGTCCCAGGCGAGGTCGGTCGTCGACTCGCCCGCGCCCGCGGCCGCGTAGAGGTAGGCAGAGAGGCAGCGCGCCGATTGTGACTGCGAGAGCAACCGCCGCGTCTCCGCCTTGCCGATGGTGATGTTCGACGCGGAGAGGTTCGCGAGAACCGTTGCACCCGCGAGCGCCGCCTCCGACGAGACCGGAATCGGCACCCAGAAATCCTCGCAGATCTCCGCGTGCACGACGAAGCCCGGAACATCCTCCGCCGAAAAGAGAAGGTCGGGGCCGAAAGGCGCTTCCTGGCCGCCAAGCGTAGTCGTATCGCCTTGCGTCTCGTTGCCTGAAGCGAAGTGCCGACGCTCGTAGAACTCGCGGTAGTTCGGCAGGTGCGCTTTCGGCACGACACCAAGGAGCTTGCCGCGATGCACGGCAAGAGCGCAATTGTAGAGCCGGCCGCGATGGCGGATCGGCGCGCCGAAGAGAATGAGCGGCATCAGCTCGTTCGAGCCTTCGACGATCTCCGCGACGCCCGCCTCGACCGCATCAAGTAGCGCGTCCTGCAGCAGCAGATCGTCGATCGCGTAGGCCGAAAGCGCCAGCTCCGGCAGCAACACAAGCGCCGCGCCGCGTTCATGGCAGGCGCGCGCCACGTCGAGGATCGCACCCGCATTGCCCTTCGGGTCGGCGACCCCAACCTTGATCGTACAGGCGGCGACGCGGGCGAAACCGTGCCGGTAGAGGGAGTGGAAGGACATCAGCGAAACCAACGACGCGGGAGCTCAGCCTAGCGCAATTTCCGCGCCCCGGAGTGCCTCTAGCACCCCGCTTCGAGAATTGCGTTAACGCGCGGAGTTACTTGGTCTCCCGCGCCTCGATCTTGACCCCGGCTTCGACCTGGTCGCTCGGATGGAGAATGACGACGTCGCCCGGCTCCAGTCCGCTGAGCACCTCGGCGAAGTGCGCGTTGCGGTGGTCGATGCTGACGGGCGTCTCGACCGCCCTTCCCCCGACCACCTTGAACACCGCCCAGTCGTCGCCGCGGCGGTAGAGCGCTGCCAGTGGCACACGGATGATATCGTCGCCACGCCAGACGCGGATGCGCACCAGCACGCGGAACTCGTGCCCGAGCGCTTCCCAGGCGGAGCGCGGATCGAGCAGATCGAGGAGCACGTTCACCCGCTGCTCCTCGATCCCGAGCGCCGAGACCTTGGTGAAAGCCGACGGCTCGACGCGGCGCACCTTGGCGGCAAGCGTCTTGCCGCCGCCCCAGTCCTCGATACGGGCCGGCGCGCCCCGCTTCACGCGCACCGCGTCCTTTGACAGGAGGTCGACGCTCACCTCCATGTCGTTCGGGTCGCCGATATCGGCGATCGGCGCCCCGGCGGCGATGACCTGCGCGCTCTTTGCGTAAACCTTGAGCACCACGCCGTCGACCGGCGCGCGGATCGAAACACAGCAGGTTCCCGGACCACCGCCCCCCGGGGCATTCGGTTCGATGAGGCGAGCCTCCGCGCTTGAGAGCTCGTTGCGGCGGAGCTCCAAGCTGGCCTCCGCCCGCGACACCTGAGCGCGCGCCGCGTCCGCAGCGCTTTCCGCCTGGTCCATGGCGCGCGTGGAGATGGTGCCGCTCTGCACCAGTTGCTTCGATCGATCGAGGTCGGCTTCGCGCAGCCGCAAATCCGCTTTTGCCTGAGCGACCTCGGCTTCCGCAAGCCGCACCGCCGCGGTGGCGGCCCCGACTGCCGCCTCAAGCTCGCGGCGCGAGCGTGCATCGAGGAAGGATGGCGCGCTCGGTCTGATCTCGGCGACGACGGTGACGTTTCCCTGCACGCGATCGCCCACGTCGAGCGCGAACCGGTCCAAGTGGCCGCCGACGGGCGCCGACACGGTGTAGACGTCGCGAATCTGGGCGACGCCCTCGTCGTCGACGGTTATCTCGATCGTCCCACGATCGACGGTCGCGAGGTCGACAGCCACCGGGCTTGGCAGGAGCGCATAGACGAATCCCGCCACGATCGCGGCAACGATCACGAAGAGAACGGTGCGTCTCAGCCATTTCATCCCGGTGCTACTCCCGTGTTTTCAGGACCTGCACGAGGTCGAAACGATCGATGCGCCGACGCACGACCAGGGCAGAGACGAGCGCGGCGCCAAGAACCACGAGGCTCGCGACAACGAATGTCTTCGACGAAACCACAAACGGCACCCGGTACAGATCGCTCGCAAAACCGATGATCACGGCATAGGCAAATCCGTAGCCGATCAGCCAACCGAGCGGCTGCGCTGCGGCAATGCCCACTCCAAGCTCGGTCAAGAGGACCTGCGAGATCTCTGCCCGGGTAAAGCCAAGAACACGCAGGGTGGCAAGCTCGCGCGCTCTCTCGGAGAGCTGAATGCGTGCCAGATTGTAGACCACGCCGAATGCGATGATGATGCTCAGCGTCACATAGACGGTCGTCATGATCACGATGTTCTGTTCAATGCTGTCCCTGAAATTTTGGCGCGCGACGGCCTGCAATGCCATCCCGCTCAGTGCGGGCGTGTCCTTGGCCTCGCGATAGAGCGCATTTGTCGCCGCCGGATCGACTTCAAGGTACGTGCCGGACACGCGCGGCCCGGTGCCGGAGATTCGGTTGAGCGCGTCCATATCCATGTAGACCATCAAACCGATATAGCTCTGGATTATCTCCGTTACCGGGACATCGACGATGCGCCGTTCGCCCTCGAGGAACTGGACCTGAACCAGATCGCCGCGCTTGACATCGAGAATGTCGGCCACGCGCTCGCTGAGTGCCAACCCGCTTTCGGGCAGCGCGACCGGACGAAGCTCGAGGTCGAGAACACGGCTGAGGTCGACGTTCGGCGGCTTGCCGATGATGGTCAGCCGCCGCTCGTGATGCCCATGTCGTATCTTGACGGGAAGGGCCCTGTACGGCTCGGCGCGCAGGACACCCGGCAGATTCTCGACGGCGGACACGACCGAGGGTGGCCGCTCCGACGTGAAGTGAAACGAAGCGTCCTGACGGTCGGTCTGGTAGTAGATCACGTCGATCATGAAATCCGTGGAATCGAGGGTGAACAGCGCCACCACGAGAACCGCGACGGACAGAGCCGTGCCCAACGTGGCTATGGCGGCGCGCACCGGCCACCGGATGATGTGACGGAGCGCCATGACGGTGAGCTGCGGCAGGACTCGCAGGCGGGCGACGGCGCCGCCGAGAAACTGGTGAAAGACCGGAGGTGCCGGCGGTCGCATCGCGACGGCAGGTCGAAGCGCCAGCACCGAATAGACCGTCTTCGCCGCGCCACCGACTGCTGCGGCGAGGGAAACCAGCGCGGCAATAGCGTAGATGTCGACATTGCGCCGGAAGATCAGGAAGGGAAAGGAGTAGTATTCGGCATAGATGCGGGTCATGCCGTGACCAAGCCAGGTGCCCGCCACGAAGCCGATCACCATCCCCACCACGGGAATGGCTATGACCAGCTTGATGTAGTGCCAGGCGACATCACGCCCGTAATAGCCGAGCGCTTTCAGCAGCCCGATCTGCTCTCGCTCCAACGCGATCAGGCGCGACAGCACCATGTTGATCAAGAATGCCGAGACGAGCAGGAAGATCGGCGGAGTAACGCGCGCCATGGCCGCGAGCGCGTTCAATTCTGAGTCGAGGAACGCGTCGGACGTCTGATCCTTGCGGCCATAGGCTCCCGTGCCGCCATAGGGTGAGAGGATGCGGTCCACCGCGTCGATCACCGCCGCCTCGCTGGTGCCGTGCGAGAGACGCAGACTGAGGGAATTGAAGGCGCCGTCGAGGTCGAACCGCCCCGCCAGCGCCTGCTCGCTCATCCAAAGGAGACCGAAGCGCTTGTTGTCCGGCAGGAGATCGCCCGGGCCGATCGCGTACACGTACTCCGGTGACAGCGCGATCCCCACGACATGCAGGTCCGTCTTGGAGCCGTTGAGAATCGCCTGGAAATCCGAGCCCGGCGCAAAGCCGTGCGCCTCGGCGAAATTCTCGTTGATGACGACCTCAAGATCCTTGCCGGCCTCCGGCAGCCTGCCTTCCCGCAGAAAGAGCGCGTTCACCGCCGGCTCGCCGTGGTCCGGCAACGAAATGGCCATGCCCGTCGCCGGCTCGGCCATGCCCGCGATGTCGAGCAGCACGGGCTTCACGATGCGAAGTTCGGCGGCTGCCACGCCGGGGATCGCACGAAACTCGTCCTGCAGCAGCTTCGGAGCCCGGGTGGCCGCCGCAAAGACGTCACCGAAGCGGTAGCGCTCGTAGTAGGCGCGGCGCGTCTCCTCCAATGAGCGATAGGTGCCGACCGCCAGAATCAGGGTGGCGACACCGCAAGCGAGCACGAGCGCGATGGCCAGCGTCTGCGCCCACATGCGTTTCAGATCGCGTAGAAGCTTGATATCGAGCGCCCGCACGGCTCTTCACCACTCGACGTCGGCCGGCTTGATGCGCGCGTCGTTCTCGGAGGTCTCCACGATCCGCCCGTCGGAGAAGTAGAAGACGCGATGGGCGATCCTCCGGATCGCTGCGTTATGCGTAATGACAGCGGCCGACGTGCCGAACTCGTCGTTGACGGCGGTCAGCGCCTCGAGCACGAGCACGCCGGTCTTCGAGTCGAGCGCGCCGGTCGGCTCGTCGCAAAGCAGTATCTCGGGGCGCTTGGCGATGGCGCGGGCGATCGCGACGCGCTGCTGCTCGCCGCCGGAAAGCTGCGCTGGGAAATGCGAGATGCGCTCCTTGAGCCCGACCAGGGCAAGCGCGTCCTCCGGCTTCATCGGCCGCTTCGCGATCTCCGTCACGAGCGCCACGTTCTCGCGCGCCGTCAGGCTCGGCACGAGATTGTAGAACTGGAATACGAAGCCGACATGGTCGCGACGATAGAGCGTCAGCTCCCGGTCGGAGAGCTTGGTCAGCTCCTCGCCACGAAAATTGACGATGCCGGCGGTCGCCGTGTCGAGCCCGCCGAGAATGTTGAGGAGCGTGGATTTCCCGCTGCCGGATGGCCCGAGCATCACGGCGAGCTCGCCCTCGTAAAGCGTCGCATCGACGCCGCGGAGCGCTTCGATCGCCACTTCGCCGCTGTGATAGACCTTGGTGACGCCGCCCACGTCGAAGAGCGGCACGCCGGAACGCCCCGCGCTTTGTGTAGGGGCGGCGAGCGGCGGACTCACCTCAGGCTCCCGCCCATTTCTTCGAACAGCCGCTCCACGTCGCCGCGATGGCAAAGCTCGGTGCCCGGCGTCATGATCGTCGCGGTGCCGGCGGCGACACCGAAGCGCACGGCCTCAGTCAGGCTCCAACCCTTGTCGAGCGCGAACACGATCGCGCCGACCATCGTGTCACCCGCCCCGACCGCGCTCTTCGCCGGCACTTCCAGCGTCTCGAAATGCTCGGCGAGGCCGTCGGTGACGAGAAGCGCGCCCTCCGAGCCGAGGGACACGACGACGACCTCCGTGCGGCCGCTGGCGACAAGCGCGTGCGCAGCGTCGATCGTCTCGTCGCGGCTCTCGATCGTACGACCAAGCATGACGGAAAGCTCGTGGATGCTCGGCTTCATCAGGTACGTGCCCCGCAACGGCGCGTGCCGCATCGCCATCGATATGTCGAGGATCAGCCGCGCGCCGATCCGTTCCGCAAGTTTTCCGATCTCTGCGCAAAGAACGTCCTCGTTCGCGCCCGGCGGGAAGCCGCCGCTGACGACCAAATAGCTCGGGTGCGGCTCGAGCCGGGCAATGGCGTCGAGGCAGAGATGCTGCTCTGGCTCAGAAAGGGTCGGCCCTGGGAGGACGAACCGATACTGCTCCCCGGTGGAGGACTCCGTCACCGTGAAGCTCTCGCGCGTCATTCCCGCGATCGGAACGACGCGCTGCGCAAGACCGAGCGCGTCGAGCCCGGCGTGAAGCGCCGCGCCGTAGGGCCCTCCCGCCGGATAGACCGCGGTCACCTCGCCGCCCAGAACCTTCACCACCCGCGCCACGTTTATCCCGCCGCCGCCGGGATCGAATCGTGGCGGTCCGCACCTGAGCTTGTGCAGGGGCGCGACGAGCTCCGTCGTCGTCGAGAGGTCGAGCGCCGGGTTCATCGTCAAAGTCGCGATGGGGTGCATTCACCGCTCCACGCTGTTCGGACGGAATCGTTCGCCGGACCGTCGCGCGCGTCTATTCCGGCTCGAGAGCGACGACGGACGGCGGCATGATTCGCAGGTGATTGTGCACCGCGCGCACGCCCTCCGCGCACTCCGCGCAAACGCGGATGGCGTCCTGCTCCGCCTTGGACGCGACGTGGCCCCAGAGGTGGACGATGCCGTTCGCGACGGTCACGTCGACAAGCGAGGCGCGCACGCCCGCTTCACCGGAAGCAGCCGCCATGATCGCCGAACGTATTGCGGCGTCGTCCGGCCCGATGCCGCCGGCCGCGCTCGCGGCCAGCCCCTGCAGGAGATTGGCACGGCTGACGATCCCGACGATCTTGCTGCCGCGCATCACCGGGGCCCGCTTGATCCCGCGCGCTTCGAAGAGCATTGCGATCTTCTCGAGCGGCTCATGCTCGCCGATGGTGACGACGTTGGGCGACATGACGTCGGCGGCTCTGAGGCCGTGAGTCTTCACGTAAGCCTTGGCGACCTCTTCGGCCGGCGCTTCCGGTCCCACCCACCAGGGGCGGCCGGACATGAACTCGGCGCGCCGCATCAGGTCGCCCTCGCTGACGAGGCCGACGAGCCGGCCGGAGCCGTCGACGACGGGAACGCCGCTGATCCGCCGGTCGAGCATGAGCCGGGCGACGTCCCGCACGCTCGTCTCGGGTCCGACGGTCACCACCTCCCGGGTCATGACATCCCCTGCTCTCATGTCGTTCCTCCTCAACCCCGCGGCTCAGATGCTGGCGACCATAGTCTGCAACATCTTTCTCACCGTATCCGCAACCTCCTTGAGCTTGGGATTGTCGACGGCCGCCATGGAGGCGACGGGATCGATGGCCGAGACCTCGACGCCGCCGTCGGTCGCCCGCACGATCACGTTGCAGGGCAGCATTGCGCCGATCCGCGGCTCAAGCTTCATCGCCTCATGCGCCATTTTTGGGTTGCAGGCGCCAAGGATCACGTAGTCGTCGACATCGGCGTTGAGCTTGGCCTTCATGGTCTTCTTGACGTCGATCTCCGTCAGCACCCCGAATCCCTGGTCGGCGAGCGCCTTCTTCGTGCGCTCGACCGCCTCGTCGATCCCGGCGTTCGGAAGTGTCCTGTCGAAAGTGTACATGCTGTCTCCTTACGGTGTGGGTGCGGCCGGTATCTGAATGAGACACCGACCGGATCGTGCCCCGCCGATTTCGAAGTGACCGCGGCGTACCTAGGCGGACCCGGACACGAGCCACGCACGCGCTTCCGCCGACTCCTTGTGCGGGAACACCCTCACCTCCGCCGGCATCATGAAGCCGAAGGCACGGACGCTGTGCCCGATCCATTCGATATCGGTGACGACCGCAATGCGCTCCCAGCGCAGCAAATGCTCCACCCCGACCTTGAAATCCGCCCACATGGCGCCGGGCTCGAAGCCGGTGAACTCCGGATCGATCTCGTAATAGAGGCGGAGCTTGTCGTGCGTTTGCAGCGCACGGTCGACCGCCGGCACGAGAACGTCTTCATAGTCGCGGCGCGTCACGAAGCCCTTGCATCGAAAGCCAAGGACGTCGCCCGGGAAACCTTCGAGCTTTTCGATCATCGGCAACTCCTCGGATATTCAGATACCGCGAAAGACGCGCCGCATGCCCCGCGCCCGCCGTCAGGCGGCGCGGCGCGCCTTCTTGCCGTTGCCGCGCGCTGCCGCTCTCTCGCTCTTCGCCACGATCGCCTTGACCGCGGGGAAGCTGTCGGGGCTGACGGAGATCGAATCGATCCCGCAACCGACCAGGAACTCGGCGAATTCCGGATGGTCGCTCGGCGCCTGTCCGCACAGGCCGACCTTGGCGCCGGCCTTGTGCGCCGCCTGCATCACGCTTCCGATCATCCATTCGACCGCCTCGTCCTGCTCGTCGAAAAGCCCGGCGAGCTCGCCGGAATCGCGATCGACGCCGAGCGTGAGCTGGGTCAGGTCGTTGGAGCCGATGGAGAAGCCGTCGAAGCGCTTTGCGAACTCACTGGCGAGGATGACGTTCGAGGGAATTTCGCACATCACATAGACCTGCAGCCCCTTGACGCCGCGCTTGAGCCCGTTCTCCGCCATCACCTGCAGCACCCGGTCGGCCTCCTTGGTGGAGCGGCAGAACGGGATCATCATGATGACGTTGTCGAAGCCCATCTTTTCGCGCAGCCGCTTCATCGCCTTGCATTCGAGCGCGAAGCCCTCGCGATAGCGTGGCGAGTAGTAGCGCGACGCGCCGCGGAAGCCGATCATCGGGTTCTCTTCCTTGGGCTCGAACTCCGAGCCGCCGACGAGGCCGGCATACTCGTTGGTCTTGAAGTCGCTCATGCGCACGATCACCGGCTTCGGGTAGACCGTGGCTGCGATGCGCGCGAGGCCGCGCGCCAGATGATCGACGAAGTACTCGGTCTTGTCGTCGTAGCCCGCGGTGATCTCGGCGATCTCTGCTTTCGCCGCCTCGTCCTTCAGCTCGTCATATTTGACCAGCGCCATCGGATGGACGCGAATGTGGTTGGAAACGACGAACTCCATGCGCGCCAAGCCGACGCCGTCGGACGGAATCCGCCACCAGCGGAAGGCCGCGCCCGGATTACCGAGGTTGAGCATGACCTTGGTTTTCGTCTCCGGAATATGACTCACGTCGATCGTCTCGACGTCGAACTTGGCGATGCCCTCGTAGAGGAAGCCCTCGTCGCCCTCAGCACACGAGACCGAGACCTCCTGGTCGTCGTGCAGCACATGCGTGCCGTCGCCCGTGCCCACGACCGCCGGAAGTCCGAGCTCGCGGCTGACGATCGCCGCGTGCGAGGTGCGCCCGCCGTGGTCGGTCACGATTGCGGAGGCCCGCTTCATGATCGGCACCCAGTCCGGGTCGGTGATCTTGGTGACCAGGATCGCACCGTCGACGAACCGGTCGATCTCGCTCGCGTCCTCGATCAGACAAACGCGACCCGTGGCGATGGCATCGCCAACGCTGAGCCCCGTCAGAATCTTCTTGCCATGCGCGCCGAGACGATAGCGGCGAAAGGCGTCGGCGCTGCGGCGCGACTGCACCGTCTCGGGTCGAGCCTGCACGATGAACATCTCGCCCGTCTCGCCGTCCTTGGCCCATTCCATGTCCATCGGGCAGCCGTAATGCTTCTCGATGGTCGCCGCCCAGCGCGCCAGCTCCAGGATCTCCGCATCGGAGAGCACGAAGGCGGCGCGTTCGGCCTTCGAGGTCGGCACGTTGCGCGTGGGCGTGTCGCCTTTCGCATAGATCATCTTGATCGACTTCTCGCCGCGTTTCTTCTCGATGATCGGCGAGAGCTTCTTGTTGGAGAGAAGCGGCTTGAAGACCTGGTACTCGTCGGGGTCGACGGCGCCCTGCACGACGTTCTCGCCGAGCCCCCAGGCGGCGTTGATCAGCACCACCTTGTCGAAGCCGGTCTCCGTGTCGATGGAGAACATCACGCCCGACCCGCCGATGTCGGAGCGCACCATGCGCTGCACGCCGATCGAGAGCGCCACCTTCATGTGGTCGAAGCCTTTCACCGTGCGATAGCTGATGGCGCGGTCGGTGAAGAGCGAGGCGTAGCAGCGGCGGCAGTAGTCGAGCAGCGCTTCCTCGCCGCGGATATTGAGGTAGGTCTCCTGTTGGCCGGCGAAGCTCGCGTCGGGCAAGTCCTCGGCCGTGGCGCTGGAGCGCACGGCGACATCGAGCTCCTTCTTGCCAACGCGGCGGCAGAGCTCACGATAGGCGCTGCGGATCGCCTGCTCTGTCTCCTTCGGCCAGTCGCCCGTCAGGATCGTCTTCCGGATCGCCGCGCCGGTCTCCGCCAGCGTCGCCTTTCCGGAGGTGAGCTCCGCGAGCCGCGCCGTCATCGTCTCCTCGAAGCCGTTCGCTTCGAGGAAGTTCCAATAGGCGTCGGCCGTGGTGGCGAACCCGCCTGGAACCTTCACGCCCTTCTTGTCGAGCGTGCGCACCATCTCGCCGAGCGACGAGTTCTTTCCTCCGACGCTGGCCACGTCGGTGCGGGCGAGATCTTCGAACCAGAGTACCTGCGGAGCAGATTGACGTGCGGGCATAGTGACCTCCGATAGACCATGTGCTCGTTGGCTAATTCAAACCCTGTCCCGTACGGGGCCGATTGGACCGGGAGATCCCCGCATCAGACGAGCGTCTGCGTTCGTACGTGATTTAGGTGTGAACCATGTTGCCCGGCATTGGCCAGTTTGCGCTTGATGTAGGTCAAAGCCCTCCCTAAATCCGGCAAGTATACATTCAAGAAATCGAATATCATCTGCAATTCTTCGGAGGTTGACGTGGCACATGTGGTCGTCCTGGGCGCCGGACTGGGCGGCGTCATTATGGCCTACGAGATGAAGGCAAAGCTTGGTCGCGGCGATACGCTGACCGTGGTCAACCAGGGTGGCACCTATTCCTTCGTGCCCTCAAATCCCTGGGTGGCCGTCGGCTGGCGCGAGCCGAAGGACATCTCCGTCGACCTCGAGCCCGTGCTCGGTCGCAGGAAGATCGCGCTGAGGCCCGAAGGAGCCAAGCGCGTCCACCCCGCGGAGAATCGGATCGAGCTGAATGACGGCTCGTCCCTCGACTACGACTACCTGATCATCGCCACCGGCCCCGACCTTGCCTTCGACGAGGTCGCCGGGCTCGGGCCTGAGGGCAACACGCAGTCGATCTGCCAGATCGACCACGCCGTTCAGGCCAAGTCGGCCTTCGACGCACTGGTGAAGAAGCCCGGCCCGGTTGTGATTGGCGCCGTGCAGGGCGCGTCGTGCTACGGGCCGGCCTACGAGTTCGCCTTCATCGTCGACACGGCGCTGCGGCAGAAAAAGAAGCGCGACCAGGTGCCGATGACCTTCGTCACCGCCGAGCCCTATGTCGGCCATCTCGGCCTCGACGGCGTCGGCGACACCAAAGGCCTTCTGGAAAGCGCGATGCGCGACCGCCACATCAAGTGGATCACCAACGCCAAGGTGGCCAAGGTCGAAGCCGGCAAGATGTTCGTCGAGGAGGTCAACGACGACGGCTCGGTGAAGCAGAGCCACGAGCTGCCCTTCGCCTTCTCCATGATGCTGCCGGCGTTCAAGGGGGTGCCCGCGGTCCTCGGCATCGAGGGACTGACCAACCCGCGCGGGTTCATCACCATCGACAAGTACCAGCGCAATCCGAAGTTCCCCAATGTCTTCGGCATCGGCGTGTGCGTGGCCATTCCGCCTGTCGGCAAGACGCCGCTTCCGGTCGGCGTGCCGAAGACCGGCTTCATGATCGAATCCATGGTCACCGCCACGGCAGAGAATATCGCTGCGCTTCTGAAGGGCGAGGAGCCGAAGGCCGTCGCCACCTGGAACGCCGTCTGCCTCGCCGATTTCGGCGACGAGGGCATCGCCTTCGTGGCGCAGCCGCAGATACCGCCGCGCAACGTCAACTGGTCCGCGCAGGGCAAGTGGGTTCACATGGCAAAGGTCGGCTTTGAGAAATACTTCCTGCGCAAGGTGCGCAGCGGCCAGAGCGACACGTTCTATGAGAACCTCGTCCTCGACGTGCTCGGCATCAAGAAGCTGAAGGATATCCACTTGGAGGCCGCCGAATAGCGGCCGGCCGTTATTCAGGGGAAAGACAATGACCGTCGATCGCGCTGTCACCGCATTCGCGGGTTTCATGGTGCTTCTGTCCGTGGCGCTCGGACATTTCGTGTCGCCCTATTGGTATTGGCTGACCGTCTTCGTCGGCGCTAATCTACTGCAGTCGGCGTTCACCGGCTTCTGCCCGGCGGCGATGATCTTCAAGAAGCTCGGCGTGAAGCCGGGCCTCGCCTTCCAATAGGGCCGAGACCGCCGGTCGATCGCCACACACGTCGAGAAGTTCCGAGCGCCGCGATGTTGACGAAAGCCTGGCGGGCAGCCGCCCTCGCCTCGATCTTTGCTCTTCCCTCGCTTGCGTCGGCGGAAGAGGTCGTCGCCAAAAGCGAGACCGTGGTTGAGACCAAAGCCGTCTTCGGCCAGGTCGAGAGCCGCAATGTCGTCGATGCACGGGCGCGGATCGGCGGCACCATCCAGACGATCTCCGTCGACGAAGGAAGCGAGGTCAAGCAGGGAGAGGTGATCGCCATCGTCGTCGACGAGAAGCTCGCCTTGCAGCGCGACGCCGCCGAGGCGCAGGTCAAGGCGCTGCAGTCGCAGCTCGACAACGCCACAACCGTGCTCGACCGTGCGCAACAGCTCCTGTCACGCGGCGCGACACCGCAAAGCAGCGTCGATACTGCGCGCACGCAGGTCGAAGTCTTCACCAACCAGCTCTCGGCCGCCGAATCGAATCGCGCCGTCGTCGAGCAGCAATTGCGTGAGGGCGAGGTGCTGGCCCCCGAATCCGGACGCGTGCTGAAGGTGCCGGTCACCCAGGGCTCCGTCATCCTCGCCGGCGAATCGGTCGCCACTATCGCTGCCGGCGGAACGTTCCTGCGCCTCTTCCTGCCGGAGCGCCACGCCTCCGAGATCGTCGAGGGCGACACGGTGACGGTCGGCGAGCGGGTGCTCTCGGGTGGGAGCGACAGCGCCGTCACCACGCGCCAGGGGCGGCTCGCCAAGGTCTATCCGGAGATCACCGAGGGCAAGGTCGAGGCCGACGTCGAGGTCGAAGGGCTCGGCGACTATTTCGTCGGCGAGCGGACGCTCGTCTGGATCCCGGTCGGCCGGCGCCAGGCGATTACGCTCCCCACCGCCGCGGTCACCACGCGCCACGGCGTCGATACGGTCCGCGTGGCAACTGAAAGCGGCGAGATCGAAGTCGCCGTCGTGCTCGGCGAGACATTCGCCGGCGATGACGGCGAGCGGGTGGAGATTCTGACCGGGATACACGACGGCGACCGGGTCGTCCTGCCGTGAAGTCTCGCCCAATGAAGCCCCAATGAAGCTCGGAATCGCCGGCGGCCTGACGCGGGCCTTCATCGGCTCGCCGCTGACCCCGCTCTTTCTGCTCGCCGCCTTCGCCTTCGGTCTCGTCGCGCTGATCACGCTGCCGCGCGAGGAGGAGCCGCAGATCTCCGTCCCCATGGTGGACATCCACGTCCGCGCCGACGGCTTGAAGGCCGAGGACGCGGTGAAGCTCGTCACCGAGCCGCTGGAGACCATCGTCAAGAGCATCGACGGCGTCGAGCACGTCTATTCGCAGACCAAGGACGACGGCGCGCTGGTCACCGCGCGCTTCGTGGTCGGCACCAGCGCCGATGCGGCGATCCTGCGCGTGCACGACAAGGTGCGCGCCAATCTCGACCGGATTCCTGTCGGCATCCCCGAGCCGCTGATCGTCGGCCGCGGCATCGACGACGTGGCGATCGTCGTCGTCACCCTCACCCCGAAACCAGCGGCCGCCGACCGCTGGACCGCCAACGGGCTGACGCGGCTCGCCCGCGAGCTTCAGGTGGAGATCGCCAAGCTCCCCGACATCGGCCTGACCTACATCGTCGGCCAGCAGCCGGAGGAGTTCCGCGTCGAGCCCGACCCCGAGAAGCTCTCCCTTTACGGCATCACGCTGCAGCAACTCGCCGGCAAGGTCGAAGGCGCCAATCGCTCGTTCGAGGCCGGGCTGGTTCGCGAGGACGGCGAGCAGCGCGTGCTCGTCGGCGGACAGACGCTGCAGACGCTGAGCGAGATCGGCAACCTGCTCCTGACCGCCCGCGACGGCCGCCCCGTCTACGTCCGCGACGTCGCCAATGTCGTTCTCGCCACCGACCCAAACGAGACGCGCGTCAGCGAGATCACCAAGACGGTAGGCGGCCTGGAGCGCGCCCCCGCCGTGTCGCTGGCGATCGCCAAGCGCCCGGGCACGAACGCCGTCGTCATCGCCGACGACATCGTGAAGCGGCTCGACGCCGTGCGCGGCCAGATCTTCCCCGAGGACGTCGAGCTGACGATCACGCGGAACTACGGCGAGACGGCCAACGAGAAGGCGAATGAGCTGCTCTTCCATCTCGGGCTCGCCACCATCTCCATCGTCATTCTCGTCGCCGTCGCGATCGGCTGGCGCGAGGCGATCGTCGTGGCGGTCGTGATCCCGACCACGATCCTGCTCACGCTCTTCGCCGCGCGGCTCATGGGTTACACGCTGAACCGCGTCAGCCTCTTCGCTCTGATCTTCTCGATCGGCATCCTCGTCGACGACGCCATCGTGGTGATCGAGAACATCGCCCGCCATTGGGCAATGCGCGACGGCCGCTCACGCCGCGAAGCGGCCATCGAGGCGGTCGCCGAGGTCGGCAATCCGACCATCGTCGCGACGCTGACGGTGGTCGCGGCACTACTGCCGATGCTCTTCGTGTCGGGGATGATGGGCCCCTACATGAGCCCGATCCCGGCGAACGCCTCCGCCGCGATGCTCTTCTCCTTCTTCGTCGCGGTTATGCTGACCCCGTGGCTGATGCTGCGCCTGGTCAGCCGCAGCGAGGCCACGCATGTCGCGCACGACCAGGAGACAATCGGCTGGCTCGGCCGCGCCTACATCGCCGTAGCAAGGCCGATCCTTAAGTCGAGGACCCGCGCCTGGGTCTTCCTGATCCTCGTCGGCGCCGCCACGCTCGCCTCGCTCTCGCTGTTCTATACGAAGAGCGTCACGGTCAAGCTCCTTCCCTTCGACAACAAGGCGGAGCTGCAGGTCGTCGCCGACCTGAAGGAAGGCGCGTCGGTGGAAGACACTGACCGTGCGCTGCAGATGATCGTCGACCGGATCGCGCCGATCCCGGAGATCATCTCTTTCGAGACCTATGCCGGTACCGCCGCTCCGTTCAATTTCAACGGCCTCGTCCGGCATTATTATCTGCGCTCGAGCCCCGAGCTCGGCGACGTGCAGATCAACCTTACATCAAAGGGCGATCGCTCCCGCAACAGTCATGCCGTTGCGCTCGAGATCCGCGAGCGCCTCGCCGGCCTCGATCTGCCGCAGGGCACCGCCCTCAAGGTGGTCGAGCCGCCGCCAGGCCCGCCGGTGCTTTCGACGCTGCTCGCGGAGGTCTACGGGCCCGATCCGGAGACCCGCCGCGCCGTTGCGGAGAAGGTCCGCGAGAGCTTCCAGCGGGTGCCCTTCATCGTCGACATCGATGATTCCTTTGGCGTGCAGGGCACTCGGGTCCGCATCGGCATCGACCAGGACAATCTCGAATACTACAAGGTCGAGCAGGGCGACGTGTACGACACGATCGACGCCCTCTACGCCGGCACGACCGTCGGCTATTCGCATCGCGGCGGTGGCCGCTATCCAATCCCGATCCGCCTGGAATTGCCGAAGGGTGCAGAACGCGTCAGTGAGGCGGCGCTTTCGACGCCTGTGCCGGCAAACGTCATCCCCGGCGAGCGCTCGGTGGTCGAGCTCGGCGACGTGACCCACGTGACGCGCGAGCCGGCTTCCTTCCCGATCTTCCGCCACAACGGCCGTGCCACCGAGATGGTGACGGCGGAGCTCGCCGGCGCTTACGAGGCTCCCGTCTACGGCATGATCGCCGTCGGCGACGAGATGAACGCCATCGACTGGGACGACGTGCCGAAGCCCGTGGTGAAGCTCCATGGCCAGCCGGACGACGAGACGCATCCGACGCTTCTGTGGGACGGCGAATGGGAAGTGACCTGGGTCACCTTCCGCGACATGGGCGCCGCCTTCATGGTGGCGATCCTCGGAATCTACATTCTCGTCGTCGCGCAGTTCGGCTCGTTCAAGCTGCCGCTCGTCATACTGACGCCGATCCCCCTAACCTTCATCGGCATCATGATCGGTCATTGGCTCTTCGCTGCGCCCTTCACGGCAACCTCGATGATCGGCTTCATCGCGCTTGCCGGCATCATCGTCAGGAACTCCATCCTGCTCGCCGACTTCATCCGCCACGCCCGCACACCGGATCGGCCGCTGATCGACGTGTTGCTCGAGGCGGGCGCCATCCGCTTCAAGCCGATCCTGCTCACCGCGCTTGCGGCGATGATCGGCGCGGCGGTGATCCTCGCCGACCCGATCTTCCAGGGCCTCGCCATCTCGCTGCTCTTCGGCCTCGCCTCCTCCACCGCGCTGACCGTGCTCGTCATCCCGGCGATCTATGTGGCGCTCAGAGGCGGTAGGCGCCCTGCGGCTTAGGGCCGGGACTCAATCCCCGGGTTTGATCGGGGATTGGACCCGGCGGCGCAAACTCGCACCCCCTTAGAGGCTTTTTCACCCCTCATGCTGAGGTGCGAGCAGAGCGAGCCTCGAAGGACGGGGTGAAAAAATCACCTCAGGATGAGGGCGGAATGAATGCCGCTCGCCCTTCGCGGAATGGATTGCGTCAGACGGCGGAGCTGTGCCGTGCTCCGCCGGCGCCGAGATAGGGATCGAGTGCCGCGCAGATCGAGCGCACGAACGGCCGGCCGCGCTCCGTCACCCGAATCGTGCCGTCCTCGACGAAAAGGACGCCGTCCTCGTCGGCTGCGGCGAGACGCTTCGCGTCGGCGAGAAGCGGCTCGGCATCGGCGCCGAACTCACGCCTGATCTCCGCTCCACTCAGGCGGAAGTCGCACATCAGCCGCTCGATCGCGTAGCCGCGAACCCGGTCCTCGCGGCCGAGCGCCACGCCGCGAACGGCGGCAAGCTCGCCCGCGGACACCCGCCGTGCATAATCGTCGACCGGCACGGCGTTCTGAACGTAGCCTTGCGGCAAGCAGCTGATCGAAGAAGCGCCTAGCCCGATCAGCGCATCTGCAGCGTCGCTCGTATAGCCCTGGAAATTGCGATGGAGGCGCCCTGCCCGCGCCGCCACCGCGAGCGGATCGTCGGGCAGCGCGAAGTGATCGATGCCGATCCGCTCGTAGCCCCAGGCGACCATCAGCTCGCTCGCCGAGTTCGACGTGCGGTAGCGCTCGGCCGCACTTGGGAGCGCAGCTTCGTCGATAAGGCGCTGATGCCGCTTCATCCACGGCACATGCGCATATCCGAAAAGCGCGATCCGGTTCGGCTCGAGCTGCAGCACCTTGATCAGCGTCTCGATCATGACGCGGGTCGATTGGTGGGGCAGCCCGTAAAGAAGGTCGATGTTGATTCCGTCAACGCCCGCGTTGCGAAGAGCGTCGACGGCGGCCTTGGTGAGCGCCAGCGACTGCTCGCGGTTGATCGCCTTCTGGACACGCGGATTGAAGTCCTGGACGCCGAGGCTCGCGCGCGTCAGCCCGGCCTCCGCGAGAGTGGCGATCCGGTCCTTCGTGATGGTGCGCGGGTCGATCTCGACGGCAAACTCGGCATTCGCGGCGACATCGAAGGCGCTGCGGAGCGACGTCGCCAGCGCCGCGATGTCCTCGCTCGAAAGCATCGTCGGCGTGCCGCCGCCCCAATGGACGCTTCTGACATTGACCCCTTCCGGCAGCGCCGCGCTGACCAGCTCGATCTCTTCCTGCACGTGCCGCAGATACCGCGCGACCGGAGCGTAGTTGCGGGTCGCCTTGGTATGGCAGCCGCAGAACCAGCAAAGTGATTCGCAGTAGGGGATGTGGACGTAGAGCGAGAGCGAGGTGCCGCGCGGAAGCGCGGCGAGCCACGCACGATACTGCTCGGCGCCGATTCCGCTGTGGAAATTCGGTGCTGTGGGAAAGCTCGTATAGCGCGGCGCCGCCGCCGCGTATTTCTGGAGAAGATCGGTTTCCACGCGCAGTGCCCTGCCGGTGCCAATTTGACGCAAGGAAGCGGCAATCCGCCGGGCTTGGACCTTGATCTGCATCAAATGCCCCTCGGGGGCGCTGAGATAGCGAATTGTTGAACTGCCGCCTGAGTGGCCGTTGGGGGGGTGCGATGCAGATGATTCAAGCCTGGGTGTTCTTTGCGGTTGCGCTCGCCGCGCTCCTCGCTTCGGCCAAGGCTCACGACCCGCTCTTTGCTTTCCACATGGGACTCGTCGCCGTGATCATGCTCGGCGCCATGATCTGGCGCCTGAGGACCATGGACGTCTCGGCAAGGATGATCCCGTTCCACGAGAAGCGCGACGGCTATATGGACGACGTCGTCCGCGCTGGCGTGATCGCGACGGTGTTCTGGGGGCTCGCCGGCTTCCTGGCCGGCCTCTACATCGCGCTGGAGCTCGCCTACCCCGTCCTCAATCTCAATCTCCCCTGGACGACCTTCGGGCGGCTGCGCCCCCTCCATACATCAGCGGTGATCTTCGCCTTCGGCGGCAACGCGTTGATCGCGACGAGCTTCTACGTCGTGCAGCGCACCACCGGCGCCCGCCTTTTCGGCGGCAAGCTCGCCTGGTTCGTCTTCTGGGGCTACCAGCTCTTCATCGTGCTCGCCGCGACCGGCTACCTGCTCGGTATCACCCAATCGAAGGAATACGCCGAGCCGGAATGGTACGTGGACCTGTGGCTGACCGTAGTGTGGGTCGCCTACCTGCTCGTGTTCCTCGGCACGCTCTTCAAACGCAAGGAACCGCACATCTACGTCGCCAACTGGTTCTACCTCTCCTTCATCGTGACGATCGCGATGCTGCACGTGGTGAACAATCTGGCGATGCCGGTCTCCTTCCTCGGCTCGAAGAGCTACTCCGTCTATGCCGGCGTGCAGGACGCGCTGATCCAGTGGTGGTACGGGCATAACGCCGTCGGCTTCTTCCTCACCGCCGGCTTCCTCGGCATGATGTATTATTTCGTGCCGAAGCAGGCGAACCGGCCGATCTACTCCTACCGGCTCTCGATCGTGCATTTCTGGTCGCTGATCTTCCTCTACATCTGGGCCGGCCCGCATCACCTGCACTACACCGCGCTTCCCGACTGGGCGCAGACGCTCGGCATGGTGTTCTCGGTGATGCTGTGGATGCCGTCCTGGGGCGGCATGATCAACGGCCTGATGACGCTGTCGGGCGCCTGGGACAAGCTCAGGACTGACCCGATTATCCGCATGATGGTGATCGCCGTCGCCTTCTACGGCATGTCGACCTTCGAAGGCCCGGTGATGTCGATCCGCGCCGTGAACTCGCTCTCGCACTACACTGACTGGACCATCGGCCACGTTCACTCCGGCGCGCTCGGCTGGGTCGGCATGATCTCCTTCGGCGCGATCTACTATCTCACGCCGCGCCTATGGAACCGCGAGCGGCTCTACAGCCTGCGCCTCGTCAACTGGCACTTCTGGCTGGCGACGATCGGCATCGTCCTCTACGCCTCGGCGATGTGGGTCTCCGGCATCATGCAGGGCCTGATGTGGCGCGAATACGATGGCCTCGGCTTCCTCGTCTATTCGTTCGTCGAGACCGTCCAGGCCATGCATCCCTATTATCTGATCCGTGCGCTCGGCGGCCTCTTTTACCTGACCGGCGCCCTGCTCATGGCCTTCAACGTCTGGAGGACGATCGCGGGCGACTTGCGCGTGGAGCGTCCGATGGGCGCCATCCAGCCGGCGGAATGAGACGATGATCAGTCACGCGACAATCGAAAAGAACGCCACGCTCCTCCTGGCGCTGAGCCTTGGCGTCGTCACCATCGGCGGCATCGTCGAGATCGTGCCGCTGTTCTACCTGCAGAACACGATCGAGCACGTGGAGGGCGTCAGGCCCTACACGCCGCTCGAGCTCGCCGGGCGCAACATCTACATCCGCGAGGGCTGCTACCTCTGCCATAGCCAGATGATCCGCCCGATGCGCGACGAGGTCGAGCGCTATGGCCACTACTCGCTCGCCGCCGAGTCGATGTACGACCACCCCTTCCAGTGGGGCTCGAAGCGCACCGGTCCGGACCTCGCCCGCGTCGGCGGTCGCTATTCGGACGAGTGGCACGTCCAGCACCTGATCAACCCGCGTTCCGTGGTTCCGGCCTCGATCATGCCGGGCTATCCGCATATCGCGAACACCGACCTCCGCGTCGACGACTTCGGCGCGAATCTCGTCGCCAACGCCGACGTCGGCGTTCCCTACACGAACGACATGATCGAGAACGCCGTCGCCGATCTGCGCGCACAGGCCGACCCGAACGCCGATTCGAGCGGCCTCATCGACCGCTACGGCGGCAAGGTGACGGTGCGTGACTTCGACGGCGACCCGACTCGGCTGACCGAGATGGACGCGCTCGTCTCCTATCTGCAGATGCTCGGCACGCTGGTCGACTTCACCAGCTACGAGCCCCGCTCGGAGGCCAATCTGCGGTGAGCGAAATCGACTACGATCAACTTCGGCACTTCGCCGACAGCTGGGGACTGCTCGTTCTGACGCTCTTCTTCGTCGGAGCCGTCCTTTGGGCGATCCGCCCTGGGGGGCGCCAACGCTACCGGGACCATGCGGACATCCCCTTCAAATACGACGAGAAGGATTGAGCGATGGCTGATCGCGATACGGGCGCGCATGACGGGGTCGAGATCGACCAGCCGACGGGGCAGCCGACGACGGGTCACGTGTGGGACGGCATTCGCGAGCTGAACACACCGCTGCCGCGTTGGTGGCTGTGGACGTTCTACGCGACGATCGTGTTCTCGGTCGTCTACGTCGTCCTCTATCCCGCCATTCCCCTCGTCCATTCTGCAACCATGGGCGTGCTCGGCTATTCCACCCGCGGTGAAGTCGAGAAGTCGCTTGTCGCCGCCAAGGACGCGCAGTCCGCGAATCTTGAGCGTATCGCCTCGATGCCGCTTGAGGACATCGCCAAGGACGACGAGCTGAACCGATTCGCCGTCGCCGGCGGCCGCTCCGCCTTCCTGGTCAATTGCGTGCAGTGCCACGGTTCGGGCGCCGCCGGCTCGGTCGGCTACCCGAACCTGAACGACGACGACTGGCTGTGGGGCGGCACGCTCGACGCCATCCACACCACGATCATGCACGGCGCCCGCTTCACGCAGGATCCCGACACGCGCGTCTCCGACATGCCGGCCTTCGGCGCCGACGGCATGCTCGACACGCACCAGATCGATGCCGTGGCCAACTTCGTGCTGTCGCTCTCCGGCGGCGAGCATGACGCGACGCTCGCAGAGGAAGGCAAGCAAATCTTCGCTGACAACTGCGCCGTCTGTCACGGCGATGACGGTGGCGGCAACCACGAGCTGGGGGCACCGCGGCTGAACGACGCGATCTGGCTCTATTCAGGCGACAAGGACGCGATCATCGCGCAGACCAACAAGCCCCGCCAAGGCGTGATGCCGGCCTGGGCGCACCGTCTCGACGAGACCACCATCAAGGAGCTTACGCTGTTCGTGCATTCGCTGGGCGGTGGCGAGATGCAGATGAGTGCGGTGGGCAACTGACGACACAGAGCGTCCGGCTACGCGTTTTGCAGGACGATGTCGGCGCGCTGTCTGAGACCGGTTGATTCAATGTAGTGTCGTTCCGCCGCCCCCCATCGGGCCAGCCAGTCAGTAGAGGCATCGTCGCGCGCAGCCTGATGTTGGCGTCGTAGTTCCGCGTCCGCTTCGACAAGGACAACGAAGTCTATGACCGGCTCGAACTCAAGGCGGGCGGAATAGCAGCCCTCCACAACGACGAGCGGCGACGCCGGAACCTCTTGCCAGGCGCCCAGTGTATTGGCGCCCCAGTCATAGGTTTGAAAGCGGGCCGGTCGGCCCTCCCTCAACGGTTCGAGCGCTTCGTGCAGCAGACGCTGCCAGTCGTAATATTGGCGGAAGCCCTCCTCCGCATTTAGAGCGAACCGCGCCTCCGAATCCATGGCGCGATAGAAATCGTCGGTCCGCAGCAAGGTGGCCGCCGGCCACGCAGCCACGAGCCCATTCGATATAGTCGACTTGCCGGCGGCGCTATGTCCGTCGATGGCGACGACAAATGGCCGTCTCGCAATTTCGGCCATTCTCCCTGTGATCTTGTCGATCAGGATGTCGATCGGAGTCATGTCTTCAGCCGTCGCCACGTTTCACGCCGGGCGTCGCCAGATCGTCAGCGTGACGTCGGCCTCCGGGTCGATCAGCACGTCACCGTCCGCCGCAAGACCAAAGGCGGAAAGAACCGAGGCTGCGGGCACGCCGTGCTCGCACACTTCGAAAAGGCCGCGCCCGCCGGGAAGGCGCACGCGACGTGCCCGCGCCAGATGAAACGCCGAGAAGCCTGCCGCGCCGGCGAGCTCGAAGACGCCCTGCCCGCCGACGACCGCCACGTCCCCGCCCTCCGGCAGGACGCGATCGAGCGCCTCGCCAAGCGCCAGGTCCGCCGGATTGAGCCAGAGCCCGTCGGCGCGCGGCTCGAGGCCCGAAGCGCCGCTTGAGACGATCAGCCGCTTGCGTTTCTTGCGATTTGTCGTCGCCTCGTGGCTCGCCCGCCCGATCAGCATCAGCGCGGCCCGGTCGAGCGCCGCCTGGAACAGCGCCCAGTCGGCCTCGTTATGAAGCGCCTCGGGATGGCGGCCGTCGGAATCCGCGATCCGGTCGTCGGCCGAGACGATGGCATGGCCGATAAGACGGTGCATACTTCGTTCCTGCCCGCGGCGGAGCGCCGCTGTCACGGCGTGGTAGCCTGTTCACTTGAGGCAAATCAAAGCGGGACCCGGGGGCCGGTGCGACCGATTTTCGGTAGAATGCCGTCCCGAGGCCCCAGGACGTGGAAATGAACGAGCACAGCTACGCCGGAGGCCCTGAGGTCGTCCGCCATGACGTCGAACCGGTCAATGCCCGTGTTCGCCAGAAGCTCTATCAGGCGCGCGTCAAGATCTTCCCCAAGCGGACCTGGGGCACCTTTCGCAAGCTGAAATGGTGGATCATGGCCGTGACCCTCGGCATCTACTGGGTCACGCCGTGGATCAGATGGGACCGCGGGCCGAACGCGCCCGACCAAGCCGTCCTCGTCGACCTCGCCAATCGCCGCTTTTATTTCTTCTTCATCGAGATCTGGCCGCAGGAGTTTTACTACATCGCCGGCCTGCTCATCATGGCCGGGCTCGGGCTCTTCCTCGTCACCTCCGTCGCCGGCCGCGCCTGGTGCGGCTACACCTGTCCGCAGACGGTGTGGACGGATCTCTACATCTGGGTGGAACGGCTGATCGAAGGCGACCGCAACGCCCGCATGCGCCTCGACAAGGCGTCTTGGGGCTTCGAGAAGATATCGAAGCGCACGGTCGTCTATGCCGTGTGGCTGATCATCGCCGTGTGCACCGGCGGCGCGTGGATCTTCTATTTCGCTGACGCGCCGACGCTCTTCCATGAGCTCTTCACGCTGCAGGCGGCGCCTGTCGCCTACATCACCGTCGGCGTCCTCACCGCCACCACTTTCATCTTCGCCGGCTTCATGCGCGAGCAGGTCTGCACCTATATGTGCCCCTGGCCGCGCATTCAGGGCGCCATGCTCGACGAGGACTCGCTCCTCGTCACCTACAACGCCTGGCGCGGCGAGCCGCGCTCGCACGGCAAGAAGCGGGCGCTTGCCGAAGGTATCGAAGCCGGCGACTGCATCGACTGCAACGCCTGCGTCGTCGTCTGCCCGATGGGCATCGATATCCGCGACGGCAACCAGCTCGAGTGCATCACCTGTGCGCTTTGCATCGACGCCTGCAACGACATCATGGCGAAGGTCGACCGGCCGAGGGGGCTGATCTCCTACACGACGCTGCGCGACTACAATGCCCATGCGGCAGAGGCGACGACCGCCGGCCGCGCCACGGCGACGACGCATCAGCGCATGGTTGGCGTCTCCCATATCGTGCGCCCGCGCACGATGATCTATGCCGGTCTGTGGTCGCTGATCGGGCTTCTCATGCTCTTCGCGCTGCTGACGCGCGACCGTCTCGACCTGAACGTCCTGCCCGACCGTAATCCGCTTTTCGTCACGCTGTCGGACGGCTCGATCCGTAACGGCTACACGCTGAAGATCCTGAACATGCTGGCCGAGCCGCGGCATTTCACCGTCTCGGTCGAGGACCTTCCGGATGCCAAGATGTGGCTTGCCGGTGAGGAGCCGGACGGCGCCAAGAGCCTCGCCGTCGAGGTCGAGCCCGACCGGCTGAAGGAGATCAAGGTCTTTGTCAGCCAGCCGCACGACGCAGTGAAGCACGGGCGTACGCCCTTCACCTTCGCTGTGGCAGAGGACGGCGGCGAAGGTGAGATGGCGGAGACCTCGACGGAGTTCTTCGCACCGGAGCGGTGATATGCGCATCTTCCGCCTTGACGACGACCATCCGCTGACTGGCTGGCATATGGCCGCGATCGTCGGCCTCTTCTTCGGCACGATCATCGCCGTCAACCTGGTGATGGCCTTCGCCGCGACCGGCACCTTCCCCGGCCTCGTCGTCGAGAACAGTTACGTGGCGAGCCAGCATTACGACGAGCTTCTGGAAAAAGCGCGCGAGCAGGAGAAGAACGGCTGGCAGCCGCAACTGAGCGCCACCGGCGACAAGCTCCGCTTTTCCCTCGCCGACGCCGCCGGCCGCCCCGTCCCCGCCCTTGCCGTCGCCGCGCATGTCGGGCGTCCTTCGACGACGCAGGAGGATCGCAGCATCGCGTTCGCCTCCGTCGACGCCGGCACGTACGAAGCGCTCGATCCGCTTCCGCCCGGGCTCTGGGAGGTCGATCTCGAAGCGTCGCACGACGGCGCTGTCGTCTTTCGCCAGACGCAGGAGATATTCGTGAAGCCGGAGGAGAGAAACCGGTGACCTGCTGCGGCGGATCGGCCAACGCCGCGCTCGACCTCCGCCCCACAACCGGCGGCGCAACCCGCGTCGATCCGACCTTCGTGCACGACGTTGCGCCGGGCCGTGCCCATGTCGATTTCCTCGTGCCGGACATGCACTGCGCCGGCTGTATCGCCTCGATCGAGCGTGCGCTCGGGAGAGAGCCCGGCATCGCCACCGCTCGCGCCAACCTCACCTCGCGCCGCGTCGGCGTCGATTTCGACCTGGCCACCGGCTCTCCCGACGCGATGCTCGAAGCGATCGAGGGCCTCGGCTACTCCGCCCGTCCCTTCGACGCTGCGGCGCTCGCTGCCGCCGACAAGGACGAGGTGGGCGCCACGCTGCTGCGCTCGATGGCGGTTGCCGGCTTCGCCGCCGGTAACATCATGCTGCTGTCGGTCTCGGTGTGGGCCGGCGCGGACGATGCGACGCGCGACCTCTTCCACTGGATTTCGGCGCTGATCGCCCTTCCCGCGATCGTCTATGCCGGGCAGCCCTTCTTCCGCTCGGCCCTCCGAGCGCTGAAAGCGCGCCACCTCAACATGGATGTGCCGATCTCGCTCGCCGTGGTGCTTGCCGCCGGGATGAGCCTCTACGAGACGGCGACACACGGCCAGCATGCCTGGTTCGACGCCTCGGTCGGCCTGCTCTTCTTCCTCCTCGTTGGACGCTATCTCGACCATCGCATGCGCGGCGTCGCGCGCTCCGCCGCTGCGCGGCTTCTGGCGCTCTCGGCGCGAAGCGCCATGCGAATCGAGCCGGACGGCGCCGCGATCCACGTCCCCGTCGGCGAGATCGCGCCGGGCGACCGGGTGCGCGTCGCCGCCGGCGAACGCATTCCGGTCGATGCGACGATCGTCGAAGGCGCAAGCGACATCGACAAGTCGCTCTTGACCGGCGAAGCCGAGCCCGAGCCGGTTGCCGTGGGCGCGCGCGTCTTCGCCGGCACGCTCAATTTGACCGGGCCGCTCCTGGTCCAGGTCACCGCCAAGTCGGGCGACACGCTTCTTGCCGACATCGCCCGGCTGATGGAGGCAGCCGAGCGCAGCGGCAGCCGCTTCGTTCGGATCGCCGACCGTGCCGCCCGGGTCTATGCGCCCGCCGTGCACATCCTCGCCGCGACGACCTTCGTCGGATGGCTCGCCGCCGGCGCCGGATGGCACCAGGCGCTGACCGCCAGCGTCGCCGTCCTGATCATCACCTGCCCTTGCGCGCTCGGGCTCGCGGTTCCGGCCGTTCAGGTCGTCGCGAGCGGCCTTCTTATACGCCGCGGCATCATGCTCAAGGACGGCGTCGCGCTCGAGCGTCTCGCCGGCATCGACACCGTCGTCTTCGACAAGACCGGCACCTTGACCGAAGGTCGCCCCGAGCTTGCCGAAAGCCCGCTTGCCGACGTCAGCGTCTGGGAAGTCGCGGCCGCTCTCGGCGCCGCGAGCCGCCACCCGCTTGCCCGCAGCCTTGCCGAAGCCGCCGCGGCGCGTGGCATCGCACCCGCCACCTTGACGAACGTAGTCGAACAGGCCGGCTCCGGCATGGAAGGCGTATGGAATCGCAAGCTCATCCGCCTTGGGCGGCAGGAGTGGGTCGGCGGTGCACCAGTGGACGACGAACGCGCGACGCGCTCCGAAATCTGGCTCCGCATCGGAGAGACACCCGCAATCCCCTTCCGCTTCGACGACGCGCTCCGCGTCGATACCGCCGCGACCGTCGCCGCATTGAGGGCGCGGCATCTCGACGTGCTGCTCCTCTCCGGTGACCATCCGCAAGCGGTGGCGCGCACGGCACGCCGCGCCGGCATCGACGAATGGCGAGCGCGTTGCCTGCCGACCGACAAGGCGGGCGCACTCGCCTTCCTGGGTGGCGGAGGAAAACGCGTGCTTATGGTCGGCGACGGCATCAACGATGCGCCGGCGCTCGCCGCCGCCGACGTCTCGATGTCGCCGGCGAGCGCCTCCGACATCAGCCAGACCGCCGCGAGCCTCGTCTTCACCGGGCCCAGGCTTGAGCCGGTGGTGACGGCGCTTAAGGTCGCGCGGGCCGCACGGCGGCTGACGCTTGAGAACATCGGATTGGCGATCATCTACAATGTGTGCGCCGTGCCGATCGCAATGCTCGGCCACGCGACACCGCTGATCGCCGCGGTCGCCATGTCGACCTCGTCGATCGTGGTCACCGCCAACGCTCTCCGCCTTCCCCTCTCCTTCCGCACCGGAAAGCGCGCGGCAAAGGGCCCCGCTTCCGCTTTGCGCGAGGCGGCGGCGTGACCGCCCTCCTGATTCTGATTCCCGCCGCGCTCTTCCTTGGCGGCCTCGGCCTCTTCGCATTCCTGTGGTCGCTTCGCTCCGGCCAATACGACGACCTCGACGGCGCCGCCGTGCGCATCCTCCACGACGACGATACGCCAGAAAGCGGGCGCGACGCCGAGACGCAGCGCTGATCGTCGCGCCGGGGAAGCCCCCCGCCGGCACGCCATGATCCAACGATAACCGTCTCGCCTCCCGCCTTTTCGGTTTTCCGCCGCGTGCCTTAGATCAAGGCAGCCTTCGACGCCGATTCGGCGGAGCTCAAGGGTTCTGATCCGGGAGGGTCGCCAGGAGGATTGATGTGAGTGCGCCTCTTCTCTCGCGGTCGATGAGCGGGCAGCGCGTAGAGCTCTCCGCCGTCGGCTCGTGGACGGCCGCGCATGCGGAGGAAGCCGACAGGCTGGTCGCCGCGCAGGCGCCCGAGACCGGCTTCCGCAGCCTGGTCGTCAACGTCGCCGGCGTCACTGCGCTCGACACGTTCGGCGCCTGGCTGATCGAGCGGCTCGCAAGGAGCACCGCCGCGCCTGGCGGCGAGACGGAGATCGTTGGTGTGCCGGAGCGCTTCCGCGGCCTGTTTGCCAAGGTGCACGAGGCGAACCGCGAAGTGCCGCACGCGCGCCCGCGACCCGGCATCGTCGACCGCATCGCCAATATCTTCGGGCGATTTGAAGACGACGCGCTCTCCTTTCTCGCCGTGCTCGGCGCGCTCGGCGCTGCGCTCGGCCGCGTTGCCGTTCGCCCGCGCACGTTCCGGCTGACCTCCGCCGTCCATCATCTCGATCGCGTCGCCTGGCAGGCCGTGCCGATCATCCTGCTCATCACTTTCCTCATCGGCGGCATCATCGCCCAGCAGGGCATCTTCCACTTCCGCCGGTTCGGCGCCGACGACTACGTCGTCGATCTCGTCGGCATCCTCATCCTGCGCGAGATCGGCGTACTGATCGTCGCCATCATGGTCGCCGGCCGCTCCGGAAGCTCCTACACGGCCGAGATCGGCGCGATGAAGATGCGCGAGGAGATCGATGCGCTTCGCACGATGGGGCTCGACCCGGTCGAGATCCTGATCCTGCCGCGCATCGTGGCGCTCGTCATCGGCCTGCCGGTGCTGACCTTCCTCGGCTCAATGGCGGCGCTCTACGGCGGCGAGCTTGTCGCCTGGCTCTATGGCGGCATGAGCCCGGCCGTCTTCCTCGCCAGGCTCAAGCAGGCGATCTCCATCATGCATTTCGAGGTCGGCATGTGGAAGGCGCCGTTCATGGCGCTCGTCATCGGCGTCGTCTCCTGCGCCGAGGGCCTGCGCGTCGGCGGCAGCGCGGAATCGCTCGGCCTCAAGACCACGACGTCGGTGGTGAAGTCGATCTTCCTCGTCATCGTCCTCGATGGTGTCTTCGCCGTCTTCTTCGCCTCGATCGGCATGTGACGCGATGGGCGCAGCCTCAGACGAGATCGTGGTCAAGGTGCGCGACCTCGTCGTCGGTTTCGGCGACAGGACCGTGCTCGACGGTCTCTCGCTAGACCTTCGCCGCGGCGAGGTGCTGGGTTTGGTCGGTGGTTCCGGCAGCGGCAAGTCGGTCCTCCTTCGCACCATCATCGGCCTGATCTCGAGACGCGCCGGCAAGGTCGAGGTCTTCGGCGTCGACCTTGCCGGCGTCGACGACGCGGAGCGCCACGCAACGGAGCGGCGCTGGGGCGTGCTCTACCAGCAAGGCGCCCTCTTCTCCTCGCTCTCGGTTGCCGAGAACGTGAAGTTCCCAATGCGCGAATATCTCGATCTCCCCGAGACGCTGATGACCGAGGTTGCGATGGCCAAGCTCGAGATGGTCGGACTCGCGCCCGACGACGCGGAGAAGCTGCCGTCGGAGCTTTCCGGCGGCATGGTGAAGCGCGCAGCGCTTGCCCGCGCGCTCGCGCTTGATCCCGAGATCGTCTTCCTTGACGAGCCGACCTCCGGCCTCGACCCGATCACGGCGGGCGATTTCGATTCGCTGATCGAGACCTTGAAATCGACGCTCGGCCTGACCGTATTCATGGTCACGCACGATCTCGACAGCCTCTACACGGTGTGCACGCGGATCGCCGCTCTGGCGGACGGACGGATCGTCGCCGAGGGGCCGATCTCCGCGATGCTCGCCGCCGAGCACCCTTGGGTCAAAGCCTATTTCCACGGCAAGCGCGCTGAGCTCGGCGCGGGGCTTCCGGAAGAGACGAGGATCGGCTGATGGAGATTCGTGCGCGCTTCGTATTGATCGGCGTCTTCGTCGTTGCGGTGATCGCGGCGGTCTTCGGCTTCGTCTACTGGATGGAGAACACGACCGGCCTCGCCAAGCCGACCTCATACCGCATCCGATTCGATCGGTCCGTATCGGGACTTCTCCTAGGCTCCGCGGTACAGTTCAACGGCATCCGCGTCGGCGAGGTGACCGATCTAAAGCTCGACAAGGAGGACCCGCGCCGCGTCTTCGTGACGGTCGCCGTTGCAGGCGACACGCCGGTACGCTCCGACACCGAAGTCAGCCTCGTCTTCGGCGGCTTGACCGGCGTGCCGGAGATAGCCTTGACCGGCGGATCCCCCGACGCGCCCCCGCCTGCCGCTTCGAACGACGGACCGCCGCTTCTCGTCGCCGAAAAATCTGCCAGCGAGAATTGGACCGACACCGCGCGCAACGCCTTCGCCAAGATCGACACGCTGCTTTCCGACAACTCCGACGCGCTTCACGACACGATCTCCAACATCGATACGTTCTCGAAGTCGCTGGCGAAGAGCTCCGACAAGCTGGACGACCTTCTCGCCGGCCTGACGCGTCTGACCGGCGGCTCGAGCCGCCCGCCCGCAAACGCCGTCGATCTCGCGGCGGCGACGAAATTTCTGCCGCTTGCGAAAGCGCCGGAGGGACAGCTCACCGTCATGCGCCCGACGGCGCCGATTGCGCTCGAGACGACGCGTATCCTGGTCGAGCAGCCGGACGGGCTGATCGCCGCCGGATTCGACGAGGCCCAGTGGAGCGACAACCCCGGCCTTCTCATCCAGGCGAGACTCATTCAGAGCTTCGAAAACGCCGGTTATCCGCGCGTTGCGAACGACACCTCTGGGCTTGCCGGCGACCACCAGCTCCTGATCGAGCTTCGCGCCTTCCAGATCGAGGCCGGCGACAAGCCCACAGCGAAGGTGGATTTCACCGCAAAGCTCGCCGACTCTGCCGGCAACATCCTCTCCGCCAAGCGCTTCGAAGCCACCGCGCCCGTTGCCACGATGGATGCGCCCACGGCCGCTGCGGCGCTCTCCGCCGCCTTCGTAAAGACCGCGACGGAGGTCGTGGGCTGGACATTGGGGCTGATCTGACCAAGCTCGGCCTCCTCCAGAGCTCGGTAACGGCCGATGCGAATCCTGATCCTCGGCGGCGGCGCGATCGGCGCATCGACCGCCTATTTCCTGAGCCGCCGTGGTGCGGAGGTCGTGGTTGTCGAGCGCACCGGCATCGCCTGCGCCGCCTCCGGCAAGTCCGGCGGCTTCCTCGCGCTCGACTGGTGTGACGGCACGCCGCTTCAGGCTCTCGCGCGGCAAAGCTTCGCGCTCCACGCGCGCCTCGCCGAAGAGATCGACGATGATTGGGGCTACCGCCGCATGACCACCTATGGCGGCCTCGGCGGGTGGCCTGGCGATCCCGGGCCGGTTCTCGACTGGATTTCCGACAGTGTCGCGCTCGATCGACGGCTCGGCACCACCGCGACGACCGCACAAGTTCATCCCGGCCTCTACACCAAGGCGATGATGCGCGCGGCGGAGGCGAACGGCGCAACGCTCGTCGAAGGCGAGGTCGAAAGCGTGGAGCGCGCCGGCGCGCGTTGGAGCGTCGCGATCTCCGGCCAAGAGTCGCTTGCGGGCGATGCGGTCTTGGTTGCGATGGGCCCATGGTCGATCCTCGCCGCGCGCTGGCTGCCGCTCCCGCCCGTCTTCGGATTGAAGGGCCACAGCCTCGTCTTCGATACCGGTGCCGAGATTCCCGCAGACGCGCTCTTCCTCGAAGTGCGGGAGCGAAGCGGTGGCGCAGCCTCACCTGAGGTCTTCCCGCGCACCGACGGCACCACTTACGTCTGCGCCATATCGAGCGAGAGCCCGTTGCCACTCGACCCCGCCGACGTCGCGCCCGATCCCGGTGCGATCGAGCGCCTCGAGGCCATCTGCCGCGACATCTCTCCGACACTTCGCGACGCGACGATCGTGGCGCGGCAAGCCTGCCATCGGCCGGTCACGCAAGACGGACTGCCCCTGATCGGCGCGATCGTGGAGGAGCCTGGCGCGTTCGTGGCGACCGGCCACAGCGTCTGGGGAATCCTGAACGCACCTGCGACGGGCGAGGCGATGACGGAGCTGATCCTCGACGGAGCGACGAAGACCGTCGATATCGCTGCCTTCGATCCCGGCCGCGCCCGCCCGCTCGATCCGCTTGAGCTTCGCACCGTGCGCCGCGACCTGCCGGCTTGAGGCTTAGCGCGACGCGCCTCGCGGCATCACCCTGTGGGACAGGAAGCAGGTGCAGCCGTGGCCGCAGACGACCGGAACCATGGGTCCGCCGAACCGTTTCGCCCAAGAGGGCCACGAAAGGGTTGCGTGCAGAAATATTCTGAGCAAAATCAGTCAGTAGGCTTGTATGGTGATCGCCCAGAGCTGGCTAAACGTTTCGCTGACTGGAAATGCCTACGATTCGGGATGTCGCGCGGCACGCGCAGGTTTCGACGGCGACGGTCTCCGCGACGCTGAACAGCACCGCCTATGTCAGCGCAGATTTGAAGGCTCGCGTCTTCGCCGCCGTCGAGGCGCTCGGCTATGCGCCCTCAGCGGTCGCAAAGAGCTTGAAGACCGGCAAGACACGGCTGCTCGCGCTCGTCGTTGCCGACGTCTCGAACCCCTTCTTCACCGCGCTGATCGACGCCGTGGAGACCGCCGCCTACGACTGGGGCTACGCGCTGATGCTGTGCAACAGCGATGAGAAGTTCGAGCGCGAGCGCCATCATCTCAATCTCGTCCGCTCGCAGCGTTGCGACGGCATGATCCTGACGCCGAGCGGCGACCCCGACGACTATGCGTCGATGGGCGCGAACGCGTTCCCGGTGCCGACTGTGCTCATCGACCGCGTGCTCGATTCCTGGAACGTCGATTCCGTCACGCTCGACAATGTCTCGGCCGCGACGCAGGCGACGAACTACATTCTCGACCTCGGCCACCGCCGGCTCGGCACGATCTCCGGCCCGCCACACGTCTCGACCGGCGCCGACCGTCTCGCCGGCTTCCACCGCGCACTCGCCGCGCATGGCTTGGCTGCCGATCCGGCGCATGTTCGCTCTGGCGACTTTCGCGAAGACGCCGCCTTCTCGGCGGCGCGCGAGATACTCACGCTGCCCAACCGGCCGACCGCGCTTTACGTCGCCAACAATCTGATGCTCGTCGGCGTGATGCGCGCCATCGCCGAGGTCGGCCTCGCCTGCCCGGCCGACATCTCGGTCGTCTCGACCGACGATTTCAGCTGGGCGACGGCGTTCCGCCCGCGCCTCACCACGGTGCGCCAGCCGGTGCGGGAGATCGGGCTCGAGGCGGTGCGCCTTCTGGTCGACCGCATTAACCGCCCATCTCTTGAGCCGACGAAACGGCTGGTTCTGCAGCCGACTCTGATCGTGCGGGAGTCGTGCGCGCCGATCTCTCATTGAATGCTCAAGGCGGCTGCAGCGACGCACTTCCATATCTATTGGAAGATTGTGCTGCCGCTGAGCTTTCTCGTCATCGCGACGGTGGCAATCCGGCAGAGCCTCGAATATTGGAACGCCTATCTCTGGCCGCTCATGTCACGCGCGGCACGGAGGTGCGCCCGGTCTCGCTGGCGCTCGCGCAGTTCTTGGGGCCCGCAGATGGTGATTTCCGTGATGATGTCGTTGCCCGTGCTCATGCTCTATCTCGGCCTCCAGCGCTGGTTCATCCAGTCGGTGGTGGGCAGCGCGGTCAAAGGCTAAAGCGCGCGTCTCCACGATGGCCTTTGCGCTGGCGGACCGTTGGGTTTGGGATTTCTGGCTCGCCCGCGACGGCGCCGACTATCATCTTTTCTTCCTCGAGGCGCCGAAGTCGATCGGCGACGCAGACGCCCGCCACTGGAACGTCTCGATCGGCCACGCCGTCTCGCAGAATCTCAACGACTGGACGCCGCTCGGCACCTGTTTCCGGCCAGCGCCGGAGCCAGCCTGGGACGACGGCACGACCTGGACGGGCTCGGTCATCCGCCATGCCGGCAAATGGTGGATGTTCTATACCGGCACCACGAAGGGCGAGAGTCTGAAAAAACAGCGGATCGGGCTCGCGACCTCGGAGGACCTGCACGACTGGCGGCGGCATCCCGGCAACCCGGTCCTCGATCTCGATCCCAACCTCTACGAGGAATACGACCCGTACGACCCGGCGGCGTGGCACGACCGCTCGCTGCGCGATCCCTGGGTGGCCTCCGATCCGGAGGGAAGCGGCTTTCGCATGTGGTTCGCCGCCCGTGCCAAAGAAGGCGCAACGGATGGACGCGGCGTGATCGGCACTGCTTGGTCGCCGGACCTTGTGACCTGGCGCGCCGAGCCGGCGGTAACGCCGCCGGGCGACTTCGGCGAGTGCGAGGCGCCGCAATATTTCGCCGCGGGCGGGCGCCACCACCTGCTCTTCAGCACCTCGGCGCGGCGAACCTCCGCCGCGCGGCTTGCGCAGCTTTCCGAGAGCGGCCGCCCGGCGGAGACCGGGACGCACTATTTTCTGGCTGACAGCCCGCGCGGCCCCTGGCGGCTCGGACGAATGCCGTTCCTTTCCGGCAACGCCTCGGGCTCCCTTTATGCCGGGCGTGTCGCAGAAGACCCGGCCGGCCGGCTGGTCTTCTTGGGATTTCTAGGAGAGCGCCCCGGTCACGGCTTCATCGGAGCGATTTCCGATCCAATTCCGATCGCAATTGCCACCGACGGCGATTTGAGGCTTGAGGGCAATACTTGACCTAGCCCTGAGGGGCTGATGGCGCTGAACGAAAAACGCATGGACCGCTACGATCCTCCGGACGCTCTCGCTCGGAGGATCGAGTGTGGCCTCAACGCTTCTCCGAGCTCCGAGCGCCCACGCTTTCGAGCTCCCTGACGACGCCGAGCGTCGTACCCTCGGCACGCTCACCGAACCGTCGCAGGTTTGCCACATGCGCGAAGAGCGGCGTGGCTTGCCCGGTCTCGGCATCGCCGAGACGCAAGGAACCACCACCTTCTTCGATGGCGTCCGCGACGGCCCGAAGCAGCATCGCGGCCGGCGGGCTTACAGGCTCCACATCACAGGCCAGATAAAAGATCCTGGCCCTCACGACATCAAGCGAGAGAGGGGGACTTGCTTCAGGTGTCACTTCGGTCCTCCGAGTCCGTTTGGCTCACGCCAATCGGCCGCACCCCATATTGAAGCCGGCTAGGCGTGACCAAAGCGTGACACAATTTAGCAGGGGCGCCCCCCTCCAGAAGTGTCCGGTCGAGCCGAAGCGATGTTGAGTGAAATCGGCTCAAATCCGGGCTCTTTGGCGCTTTGCAACGCCCCGCCAAGCCAGGTCTGGATGTCCATTTCTTCGACCGGCGGCTGCCGCACGACTGCCTTCCGCGCCGCCACCGACGTGCCGTCCTCGGGCGCCATGGCGCAGCCGGCCCCTCGCTCGCCTGGACAGACGGCCGGCGAGAACCCGTTCGATCGGGCACTTTCCAGAAGCTTGCCGCGGACGAGCGTCGCGTTCGCCGGAAGCTCCGACTGCCGCACCGCCTGCCACCAGAGCGCCGCCACACCCGCCACATGCGGCGCGGCCATGCTCGTGCCGCTCTGCGACTTCAATTCTCCCCCGCTCGCAGCCGAGACGATGTCGCGCCCAGGAGCCGTGATTTCCACGCCGCAATTGGAGAAGCTCGATACACGGTAGCCGGACGCACCGGCAGCCCGGTCGAGCGAGCCCACCGAGATGATCTTGTCGGAGCCGCAGGGCGGACAGGCCGTCATGATGTGCTCATTGGCGAATCCGCGCGTCGAATCGTTCCCCGCCGCCGCGACGATGATCGATCCGCCGGTGAACGGCTCCTGCATGCGCAACATCAAAAGCAGTCGGTCGAGGAGCCGCAAATTGGCGCTGTGGGCTTCGAGGGACACGGCCGTCGCCAGGTCGGCGCTCCAGCCCTCCTCGATGCGCTTCGCGACCGTCGCGGCGAAGTCGAAGCCGACGGACATCGAGATGACGTTCGCGCCCTGCTCATGCGCCCATGTCAGGCCCCGAATGAGCATGTCGGAATTGCCCCCGTCGGGCCCGAGCACCTTGCCGATCAGCGCACGCCGCACGCCGGGCGCCACGCCGATGCGCACGCCGCCGACGTTGCGGCCGAAGAGGATGCCGGCGCAATGCGTTCCGTGGCCGTCCGCGTCACCGTTTCCGAGCCCGGTGAAGTCGCGTTCCACCAGGTCGACACCCCGAAAAGCCGGGTGCGTGGCCTCCACGCCCGTGTCCAGAAGAGCGACCGACACATCAGCGCCAGTATATTTCGAGCGATCCGCGCCGACCGCCGCGACACCCCAGGATTGCTGCCTACGGCTCCCGGCAATCGCCGTCGCGCCCCGCTCGACCCGCCCCTCCTCGACCGGCGAGAGGAGCCGCGTGCACATCACCTCGGCCGCCGCGACGAAGTCCGGCTCGGCTGCAAGCTCCTGCAGCTCGAGCGCCGTCAGCCTCTCTCGATGGATCGCCGGCCGGGGCGGCTCGCTTAGTAAAGACGGAGTAGAATCAACGGGTTGACCAAACGCGCCGCGGCCGTGCTGCCAGCGTGTCGTGGCTCTCCCTCCCCGGTCGAGGAGGACTGTGTAGGTGCGTTCCATGGGCCTCGTCGCTTTCTCCTGCTTTGGCGATAAGAGGAGGGAGCGCGTGGCCGCAACGTCCCCGAGCGTGGCGGGACCGTGACAACGCCGCAGGTTTGGCCCGAGAGCACGAATTTACACATGGTTAACGGGTCACTATCGTTTCCCTAAGATAGTTGTCGTCAAACCGCTCTGGTTGTGCCTTTTCGGGTAGACTGTGACGGCCAGCGACCAACGGGAGATCGGTCTCTGCATGTCTTGCAGGCTGTCACTTTTCGGTCCTCCGACCTTGCTCGACCGAGACGGCCGGCCTGTGTCGGTGCCGGCGAAGACGTTTGCGCTTGCCGCCTACATCCTGTTGTCAGGCGGCGGGCCGATCAGCCGCGCCTCGCTGCGCCAGTTTCTGTGGCCGAACGCCGACCCCAAGACCGCCGCCGCAAACATGCGGAAGTTCCTCCTGCGCGTGCGCGAGAGGCAGGAGCGCTTCGGGTTCGAGCTGATCCGCTGCGAGCGCAACCACGTCGAGCTCGTTCGCTCCGCGCGCATTGATCTTGCCACCTTCCTGAAGATCGCCGCCGCGCCGGAGACCACCGACATCCTGTCGCTTTGCGAGATCTACCGCGGCGACCTGCTCGACGGGTTGAGCTGGGAGGAGATCGAAGCGAGCGAGTGGCTCGAGCTGCAGCGCACCAAGTTGCGTGATGCGTTCACCGGCGCGGTGACGAGCCGGCTTGAGCTCATCGACCGCGACGCCGACAGAATCCCTTTGCGCATGGCCGCCCGGCGCTTGGTCGAGGTCGACCCGTATAACGAGACCGGCCATCGGGCCTTGATGCGGCTCTTCGCGGAGGACGGCGAGCCGGCCCGTATCCGCGACACCTATCGCAATCTCGAGGAAAGGCTGCGTGCTGATCTCGGCGTCGAGCCCGATCCGGTCACCACCGACCTCGCGCAGGAGCTGCTTCAGGTGCGTTTTGCTCCGAAGAGAGCTCGCGTGGAGACATCTGCTGAACCGTCTGCGCCAAAGCTGCCTGCTCAGCCGGTCGCCGCGAGCGTCTCGCCCGAGGGCCGGAGCTTCTTGTCGCCGGCATTGTCACTGGCACGCTCCGGCGTCCCGCGCATTACGATACTCCCCCCGGCGGGCGCCGGCGCACATTCCTACTCGCATCTCATAGCGACGTCGCTGATCGAAGACGTGACGATCAGCCTCTGCCGCTTCAAGTCGGTGACGGTCGTCGCTCCGCACACGGCATGGGAGCTCAGCCACAGCGCGAAGAAGACCGACCTCTTGGCGAGCTTCAACATCGACTACGTGGTCGAGACGAGCCTCCAGAACCATGGCGACTCGACCAAGCTCGCAGTGCGGCTGCTCAACTTCGTGACCCGCGACATCCTCTGGGTCGAGCAATACCCGCTAAGTCGGGAGAACATGGCGCGCGGCTTCCGCGAGCTGTCGATGCGCGTCGTCTCGCTGCTTGTCGACACGATCGAGCGCACCGAGCTTGGCCGCTACGAAGTCGAGCAGGATCCGACCGCCTACCATCTATTCCTGAGTGGCCAGCGATACCTCAGGACGCTCAGCCTTCCCAATATCCGCAAGGCGCGCCGCTTCTTCCGGTCGGCGATCGGCAACTGCCCGGAGTTCGTCCCTGCTATCAGCGGCCTCGCGCAGACCTTCAACTTGGAATGGCTCCTGATGGCGCGCGGTGACTTGGATCTGCTCGGAGAAGCGGAGCGCCTTTCCAGGCGATCGCTCGAGATCGACCCCGACGATGCGCGCGGATATCGTGACCTCGGCCTCTGCACGGTCTACGAGGGCCGGTTCGACGAAAGCCTCCAAGCATTCAGCCAAGGTGAACAGCGTAATCCGCAATACGCCGATCTGCTTGTGGAATACGCCAACGCGCTGCAGCATTCCAACGAAACAGCCGCTGCGCTGCAGATGGTCAACCGCGCGATCGAGCTGAACCCGCTCGGTCCCGACCGTTACTGGTGGGTCGCCGGTGGAGCAAACTTCCACCTTCAGCGTTATCGCGAGGCGATCGAATCGATGTCGCGGATGCGGGACCAGAGTCCAGCGTTTCGACTTCTCGCCGCGTCATGCGCGATGCTCGGCGAGCGCGAGAAGGCGGCCGATTACGTCCGCAAGGCAAAGGATATCCATCCCGACTTCAACGTTGAGGGTTGGCTGTCCATCCTACCGATCCGCGATCGGACCTTTGCTCAGCACTATGAGCAGGGTCTCCGCGAAGCCGGTTTCAAGTGATCCAAACGGAAGGAGAGCGCATTCTCTAGTTTGCCGATGTAACGACTGGAAATCACCGGGCTCCAAGGGGCCGAAGAGAATAGGCGGTGCGCGCCCGATCGGAAGGACCCGCACCCACCCCCGAAGCAAGCAGAGTGCCAGCACTCCAGGCCGTGTCGCCTGCGCGTGAGGGCAAGCTATTGCGCTTTTTCAAGAGAAGGAGAAAGTCATGACTGACACTACCCACACAAAGCAAATTCGCTCCGACGCGGCCTCGCACGGCTTCTACGCGCGAAGCGATGCCGCCTCGCATGGCTTCTACGCACGAAGCGATGCCGCCTCGCACGGCTTCTACGCACGGAGCGATGCCGCCTCGCATGGCTTCTACGCACGAAGCGATGCCCCCTCGCATGGCTTCTACGCACGGAGCGATGCCGCCTCGCATGGCTTCTACGCACGGAGCGATGCCGCCTCGCACGGCTTCTATGCCGATGCCCACCCCGAGGCGGCTTCCCACGCGGTCTTCGCTGACGATGCCCGCTCCGGCGCGGTGTCGCACGCCTCTTTCGCACGCGGCGAGTAGAAGCGAAGAACGGTGCGCTGACATGGAAGCAGCGCAAGTTCCTCACCAACTTAGTGCGGAAATCGCGCTGCTCAGAGAGCGCGGTGCAGTCGAAACGCATTCCGATCGGCTGCACCGTGCGCACGAGACAGTGGCGCGGATGCGGCCGATGTTTTCCCGCTTCGGAATAACGCGGCTCGCCGATGTGACCGGTCTCGACCGGATCGGCATCCCTGTGTGGATGGCAGTCCGGCCCAATTCAAAGACGCTCGCAGTTAGTCAGGGCAAAGGCTTTACCGACGCCGCAGCGCAAGCCTCCGCGGTCATGGAAGCGGCCGAGATCGCGACTGCGGAGCTCTTTCCCGTGGAGCGCCGCGTCGCCAAAGGCCGCGATCTTCTCGACAGCGGCGCGTTTGCGATGTCGCTCAACAATCTCATCGCGCAAGGAGAAGGACTTCTTACCGCCGACGACGAGATAGTCTGGGTCGAAGGGTTTGACCTTCTGCAGGAAAAGACGGTCTGGGTACCGGCCGAGGCGGCAGCGATCGTGCCCATGGAGGAAAACGGCGGCCGCAGCCGCTTCTGGCAATCGAGCGACGGTCTCGCCTCCGGGAACGTCATGCTTGAGGCCGTCGTCCATGGGCTCTGTGAGCGCGTCGAGCGCGACGCATGCGTGCTGTGGCAATTCCGTTCCGACAGCCAGGTGCTGGAGGCCTGCGTCGATCCAGCCGGACTCGGAGACGAAGGCGTCAATGAGCTCGCGGAGCGGATCGAGCGCTCCGGCTTTCAGCTGCGGCTCTTCGATATCACCAGCGACGTCGGGGTTCCCGTCTATTTCGCGGTCGTTGCGCGAGCGCCAGACGGCCATGAGAAGCACTGGAAGCATTTCGATCTGTCGAGTGGCACGGGCTGCCACCCATCGGCGGCGCGCGCGGCCGTCCGCGCCATCACCGAGGCGGCGCAAAGCCGCGTGACCAGCATTACTGGCGCGCGCGACGACTTCGATCCGAACCTCTATCAGACGCAGCTCAATGCGGATCTCACCATCTATCTGCAGGCCGAGCCGGCGCCCGCAACCGGCCCGATAGAGCGAAAACCGCACGTGCCTGCCGACAATCTCGACTTTATCCTGACGCGGCTTCGCCAAGTCGGCGTCACCTCGGCCATCGCGGTGCCGCTTCAGGCCGAAGAGGGATTTGCGGTCGCCAAGGCAATCCTGCCCGAGCTCGAGCACCCCGCGAGCGGTCGCCGGCAGCGTTACGGTCAGCGTGCAATGAAACTGATGGTGCGCGAATGAAGGTTCTCTTTGCCGGGCCGAGCCTCCATGGCCTCGACCTCTCGGCCGCCGAGCGCTCGGGGAAACTGGGCGGGCTCGACCACCGCGGGCCTGCCGCGCAGGGCGACATCGCGCGCGCCGTCGTCGAAGGCGCGACGGTCATCGGCCTCGTCGACGGCCTCTACGAGGACAGGGCCGCGCCGTGGCACAAGGAGATCCTCTACGCTCTGCAAAGCGGCGTGCAGGTGTTCGGCGCCGCCAGCATGGGCGCGCTTCGCGCCGCGGAATGCGCCGATTTCGGCATGATCGGCGTCGGCTCGGTGTTCGAGCGCTATCGCTCCGGCGGGCTCGCGGACGACGCGGCGGTCGCGCAGCTCCACGCTCCGGAGGAGCTGGGCTATCTGCCGCTCACCGAAGCTCTGGTGAACGTCGAGGCGACGATCGAGCGGTTCTCGAATCTCAGGGCGATCAGCGACGACGAAGCCGCCCGCCTCGATGCCGCCGCGCGCTCCCTCTTCTTCAAGGAGCGGACCTATCCGCGCATTCTCGAAGCCGCCGGGCTTGACGAAGGCGAGCGCGGCAAGCGGCTCGCCGAGTTGATCAAGCGCTGCCGCGCCGAGGTGAAGCGCGAGGATGCGCTCCTCCTTCTCGCCTATCTGGCCTATCTGGAGCCGGCTCTCCAGCAGCCTCCCGCCAACTGGCGGCTGGAATCGACCTACACCTGGACCTTGACGCTCGAGCGCGCGAAGCGCCTCGCTTCTGAGGACGCCGCGCCTGGCGAGATCGCTGCCTAGAAGCGGATCGCCACTGCCGCGCCGCCTGCCTGGCGATGCGCGCTTAGGTCCCGTGGCGCGGAGCTATTGTACCCGCTCGAAGGCCATCGCGACGCCCTGCCCCACGCCGACGCACATCGTAGCGAGCCCGTAGCGCCCGCCGCGGCCATGTAGCTCGCGCACCACCGCGCCCGCGATACGCGCGCCCGACATGCCGAGCGGATGGCCGAGCGCGATCGCTCCGCCGTTCGGGTTGACGTGCTCGGCGTCGTCGGGAAGACCAAGCTGACGAAGACAGGCGAGCGACTGGCTCGCGAATGCCTCGTTCAGCTCCACCACCTCGAACTCCGAGACCTTCATCTTAAGCCGCTCGGTCAGCTTGCCGACCGCAGGCACCGGCCCCATTCCCATGATCCGCGGCGGCACGCCCGCCGACGCCATGCCGAGCACGCGCGCAAGCGGCGTCAGCCCGTGCTCTTCGACCGCGGCTTCGGAGGCGAGGATCATGGCCGCGGCACCGTCGTTGACGCCCGACGCGTTTCCCGCCGTCACCGTTCCGCCCTCCCGCACGATCGGCCGGAGCTTGGCGAGCGCCTCGGCGGTGGTGTCGGGGCGTGGATGCTCGTCGGCCGTGGCTTTCGTCGGCGGGCCTTTCCGCGCCGGCACATCGACGGGAAGGAGCGCATCGTCGAAGCGCCCTTCCGCGATCGCCTCGGCCGCGCGTTGCTGCGATCTGAGCGCGAAAGCATCCTGGTCGGCGCGGCTCACCTGGAAGTCCTGCGCTACGTTCTCGCCGGTCTCCGGCATGGAATCGACGCCGTATTGCTGTTTCATCAGCGGATTGATGAATCGCCAGCCGATCGTCGTATCGTGGATGTCGGCGCTCCGCTGGAAGGCGTCCGTCGCCTTCCCCATGACGAAGGGCGCACGCGACATCGACTCGACACCGCCGGCAATGGCAAGCCCGATCTCGCCGGCGCGGATCGCACGTGACGCAGCGCCGACCGCGTCGAGCCCGGAAGCGCAAAGTCGGTTCAGCGTCACGCCCGGAACGTGTTCCGGCAATCCGGCAAGGAGCGCCGCCATTCGCGCAATGTTGCGATTGTCCTCACCCGCCTGGTTGGCGCAGCCGAGATAGACCTCGTCGACGGCCTCCCGGATCGAGGGATGGCGCTCCAAGAGCGCACGGATGGGATTGGCGGCCAGGTCGTCGGCCCGCACGCGGGACAGCGCGCCGCCGTAGCGCCCGATCGGCGTGCGGACGGGGTCGCAGACGAAGACGTTCATTCCATCAGCCTAACGCAAGAGACGGAGAAACGGGAAAGCCGGACCCGCCGTTCAGGGGACGTGCCGCTCGGTGGCGCCGGTATAGAGCTGGCGCGGGCGGCCGATCCGCTGCGTCTCGTCCTCCACCATCTCGTTCCACTGGGCGACCCAGCCGACCGTGCGCGCGACGGCAAAGAGCACCGTCAGCATGTTGTCGGGGAAGCCGAGGGCGCGCAGCGTGATGCCGGAATAGAAATCGACGTTCGGATAGAGCTTGCGCTCGATGAAGTACTCGTCGGTAAGTGCCACGTGCTCGAGCTCCATCGCCACCTCGAGCAGGCGATCGTTAACGCCAAGCTCGTTCAGCACCTCATGGCAGATCTTCTGCATCACCTTCGCGCGCGGATCATAGCTCTTGTAGACGCGATGGCCGAAGCCGGAGAGGCGGAACGGGTCGTTCTTGTCCTTCGCCTTCTCGATATATTGCGGAATGCGGTCCTTGCTGCCGATCTCGGCGAAGGTCTGCAGCGCCGCCTCGTTCGCCCCCCCATGCGCCGGCCCCCAGAGGCTGGCGATGCCGGCGGCGATGCAGGCAAACGGATTCGCGCCAGACGAGCTCGCCAGCCGCACGGTCGACGTCGAGGCGTTCTGCTCGTGATCGGCGTGCAGGATGAAGATGACGTCCATCGCGCGCGCGAGTACCGGATTCACATCGTAGTCCTCGCAGGGCACGGCGAAGCACATATGCAGGAAGTTCGACGCGTAATCGAGGCTGTTCTTCGGATAGACGAAAGGCTGGCCGATCGCGTACTTGAAGGCGGCGGCGCCAATTGTCGGCGTCTTCGCGATCATGCGTATCGATGCGACCATCCGCTGGTACGGATCGCTGATGTCGGTGGAGTCGTGGTAGAAGGCGGACATCGCTCCGACCATTCCGCACATCACCGCCATCGGATGCGCATCACGGCGGAAGCCGGTGAAGAACCGCGTCATCTGCTCGTGAATCATCGTATGGCGCGTAACGCGATAGATGAAGTCGTCCCTCTGCTCCGGCGTGGGCAGCTCGCCGTAAAGCAGCAGATAGGCGACCTCGAGGAACGACTTCTTCTCCGCGAGCTCGTCGATCGGATAGCCACGGTAGAGGAGCACGCCGGCGTCGCCGTCGATGTAGGTGATGGAGGAGGCGCAAGCCGCCGTGGAGGTGAAGCCGGGATCGTACGTAAATCGACCGGTCTTCTGGTAGAGGCTACTGATGTCGATGACTTGCGGCCCGGTCGTCCCGTCGAGGACATCGAAATCCCAGCTCTCGTTGCCGATTGTGAGTTTGGCCGTCTTGTTGGTCATGTTCACCTCAGTACGCCTCCCGGGCTCGTAGCCTCCAACGCCCCGGCTGTCGACAGGCGCCCGAGTCCGGCATCATCAACAACGAAGTGGCGGATGCTTGCGCCCTTGGTCCGGCGCGGGCTGCCCCAATCACATATTGTTGCAGCGCACGCAAATCCACAAGTCCATCTCGCGTGTGCGATATACGGAGCAGGTCGCGCAGGGCGAGAGATCCGCGTTTCCGGCTGCGCGGCCGGCTTGTTTTGGATCAAACGCCGGCGGGGAAAAACATGCTCAAATCAGTCAATTGGCGAGGAGCCCTCACCTTGCGCCCGGCATTCGGATCGACGAAACATGCCGCCGTCTGGCCAAAGCTCGGCATCCTGTGATATCGGCCGCCCGATGCGGGCGATCGGCACGCTCTGACCCAGCCAGCTCTTGATGAATCCGAACTGCCGGAGGCGGCGAGAAAACCCATGAGTCTCGGTGACACCACCGAACGACAGGCGGCGCCCCCGCGCGCTGCCGCAAGGCGGCTGCGAGAGGCGCTTGTCGTCCGCTTTGCCGGCGATTCCGGCGACGGCGTGCAACTCGTCGGTCATCAGTTCGCCACCGCCGCCGCGTCGGAAGGCGCCGAGTTGATGACGCTGCCGGAGTTTCCGGCCGAGATCCGCGCGCCCGCCGGAACCACCTTCGGCGTCTCCGCCTATCAGGTGCAGTTCGGCGCCGGCGAGGTGCTGACACCGGGCGACGAGGCCGACGTTCTCGTCGCCTTCAACCCGGCCGCCTTCGTCACCAACATCCAGTTCCTGAAGTCAGGCGGCACCGTCGTCTACGACGAAGGCGCCTTCAACGAGCGCGCCTTTGTCAAGGCCGGGGTCGCCGGAACCCCGGTCGACGAGAGCGGCGCCGCGCCCTACCGCGCGATCCCGATTGCGATCACCCAGCGCACGCTCGAATCCGTCGCCGAGTTCGGCCTCGGCCGCAAGGACGGGAGCCGTGCCAAGAATTTCTGGGCGCTCGGCCTGTCGCTCTGGCTCTGCGGCCAGTCGCCTGAAGCGACGCTTGCTTGGATCGAACGGCGCTTTGCCAAGAACACGCCGCTCCTCAACGGCAACAGAGCGGCGCTGAAAGCGGGCTACGCCTACGGCGAGACGATGGAGCTCGCGATCCCCGAGGTTGTCGACCTCCACAGAGCACACGCAAAGACCGCTAACACGCGCATGATCTCCGGCACCGACGCGATGGCGCTCGGCGTCGCCGCTGCCAGCGCGCTCGCCGAGCGGCCCGTCTTCTATTGCTCCTATCCGATCACACCGGCCTCTGCGCTCCTTCACGCCCTCGCCAAGCTGAAAGCCGGCGTCCGCACATTTCAGGCCGAGGATGAGATCGCCGCGGCCAGCGCCGCGATCGGCGCTTCCTATGCCGGCGGGCTCGGCGTCACCGCCTCCTCCGGACCGGGGCTCTCGCTGAAGACCGAGGCGCTCGGCCTCGCGATCACCGCTGAGCTGCCGCTCGTCGTCCTGGACGTGCAGCGCGCCGGCCCATCCACCGGCATGCCGACAAAGCCCGAGCAGTCCGACCTCGACATGGCCGTGTTCGGCCGCCACGGCGAGGCACCGCTTCCGGTGCTCGCTCCGGCGACGCCGGGCGACTGCTTTGACATCGTCGTCGACGCGGCGCGGATCGCGATCGAGGCGATGACGCCGGTGATCGTGCTCTCCGATGCCTATCTCGCCAATGCGATCAGCGAATGGGAAGCACCGGACGTCGCCTCGCTTCCGAGCTTCCCGCCGCGGCTTTCCGGCGACGGCGCGAATCCGGTCACCGCCTTCACCCGTGATCCCGAGACGCTCGGCCGCCAATGGGTAGCACCGGGCACACCCGGCCTGATCCATCGCGTCGGCGGCATCGAGAAGGACGCCGTCACCGGCAACATCTCCTACGATCCCGACAACCACGAGCAGATGGTGCGGCTCCGCGCCGAGAAGATCGCACGCGTCGCCGAGCGGAACGACCGCGCCTTCATTCACGAAGGCCCCGACTCCGGCGACCTCCTCGCCATCGGCTGGGGTTCGACCTTCGGCCCGATCCGCCAGGCGGTGCGCAACCTCGAAGAGGCCGGCCACGCGGTGGCGCATCTCCATCTGCGCCAGCTCTTTCCGCTTCCGGCCAGGCTTGAGGCGATCCTGAAGCGCTACAAGAAGGTCGCCTGCGCCGAGATGAACACCGGCCAGCTCACAGCAATGCTTCGCTCCGCCTACCTTCTGCCGGTCGAGCCTGTGACGCAGATCAGCGGCCGGCCCTTCCTCGTTTCCACACTCGAGGCGGAACTCTCCGCCAAGCTCCGGGGGCGCGCGCAATGAACGTGATGCCGCTCACAGCGAAGGACTTTACCTCCGATCAGGAGGTGCGCTGGTGCCCCGGTTGCGGGGATTACGCGATCCTGAAAGGCGTGCGTTCGGCGCTCGCGGAGATCGGCCGCCCGCCGCACGAGGTCGCCTTCATCTCCGGCATCGGCTGCGCCGCGCGCTTTCCCTATTACGTCGCGAGCTACGGCTTCCACACCATCCACGGCCGCGCGCCGGCGATAGCGACGGGCGTCAAGCTCGCCAATCCCGAGCTCGACGTCTGGGTGGTCGGCGGCGACGGCGACTTCCTGTCCATCGGCGGCAACCACCTGATTCACGCGCTGCGACGCGACGTCGATCTCAACCTTCTCCTCTTGAACAACGCGATCTACGGGCTGACCAAGGGCCAGTACTCGCCGACCTCGCCGATCGGCACGCGCTCGCCGTCCACGCCTGGCGGCTCGATCGAGCGCCCGGTCAACGCCGCGCTCCTTGCGCTTGGGGCCGGAGGCTCCTTCGTCGCCCGCACCGTCGATGCGCTGCAGGACCATATGCCGGAAATCCTGGTCAGGGCGCACGCGCACAAGGGCGCTTCGCTGGTCGAGATTCTGCAGAACTGCATCATCTACCATGACGGCGCCTTCGGGCCGCTCGGTGAGAAGGCGACCGCGCCCGACGCCGGCATCAGGCTGAAGCACGGCGAGCCGATGCTCTACGGCAAGGCCAAGGACAAGGGCCTCGTCTTCGACGAGCGCGCCTGCCGCTTCCGCGTCGTCAAAGTCGGCGTCGACGCACCACTTGAAGAGGTCGCCTGCCACGACGAGACGAATCTCCCGCGCGCGATTGCGCTGGCGGGCCTCGGCGGCGACGACGAACCGACCGCGATCGGCGTCATCTATGCGCGCCCCCTCGACGCGGCGCATCCGGGTTTCGCCGAGCTTGCGCCGACGCTGCCGATGAGCCGCGACCACCTCGCGACGCTCCTCGCCGGAAAAGCCGCAGGCTGAGCGGACGCTCGCGGAACAAAACCTCAGGACCTGAACCAGCCCTCGTTCGGCCGCACGAAGAGCGCGTCGTATTGGCGCGCCGCAGCCGGTCCATCGGTTGGTCGGAAGCGCAGCCGTGAGAGATAGTCCATCTCCGGCAAGAAGCAGGAGTAGCCCTCCGACTTGAAGAGGTCGAAGACCTGCTGTGCAGAGCCGCCAAGCTCTCTTAGCCAGGGATCGGTGATCTCGATGAAGAACGCGGTGTCGGGCCGTCGCACCAAGCTCCCGATGCCGGCCAGCACACGCTGCTCGTACCCCTCGACATCGATCTTCACGAGTGCCCGCGCTTCCGGAGGGACTTTGTGGGCAAAATCCTCGCCGCGGCGAACGGGAACGACGGAGCCCTTCTGCGTCCGCAGCGAGGCGGCCACATGCTGGACATCCGACTCCAAATGCGCCGATCCCTCCTCGTCGCCGAGCGCAACGGCAAAGACCTCAACGTTCGTCACGCGGTTCTTGCGCAGAATCTCTTCGAGCCTCTCTGCGAGTCGCTTGTTCGGCTCGAAAGCGAGCACCCGCCCCTCGTCTCCGACGAGGCGCGCCGCCGTCAGCGAGATCATCCCGAGATTCGCTCCGATATCGACGAAGCAATCGCCCGGTCTAAGGAGCGCCTGAAGGCTCCCCACCGTGGTCGGATCGTAATAGCTCCGCCCGAAATACGCGAAGCGCTCCACCCAGCTGTCGAGCGCCAGTTCGAGTTCATAGCCGTGCGGCCGGAGCCTCGCAGTTCTGACGACCCCCTCGAAGCCATCCTTCAGAAAGGGATTGCCGAGGCTCCTCTGGTAGACGCGCCAGCGCCACCAGGGCGGCAGAAACCGCGTCAGCGGCGCAAACGTGTAAACCAGGGATTTGCGAAGGTCGGTTGCAGCCGCTGTGGCCATTGTACGCCCGCCCGACACCGGCGGATGGCCAGCCGGCGCCTCCAATTCACCGGCACCGACTCCGCGCCGATTCGGCCGCCGCCCGCAAGCGTCGCGTAGAGCGCGACGGGCGTTTCGCCGCGTTGCCGCCGCAGATGCATGAGAGCGTCGTTGACTTGTGGGGGGATTTTCGGCGAATCGGCGACGGAACGAGCGGGCACGATGCAAGATCTTGTGAAGACCACGACCGGCAGCAACGTCTTCTCCGAGCTGATAGACCGTATCGCCGCGCGGCGCGCGACTGTGGGTGTGATCGGGCTCGGCTATGTCGGCCTGCCGCTCTCGCGCGCGCTCGCCGCGACCGGCCATCGCGTTCTCGGCTATGACGTGGACCCAGCCAAGGCGGACGAGCTCAACGCCGGCCGTTCCTACATCAAGCACATCTCCGACGAGACCGTGCGGGAAATGCGCCAGAAGGGCTTTTCGGCGACCGCCGACGTGGCCGAACTCGGTGATGCCGACGCCATCCTGATTTGCGTGCCGACGCCGCTCAGCCGCAATCGCGAGCCTGACCTCTCCTACATCGTCTCGACCGCCGAGAGCCTCGTTCCGCATCTTCGCCCCGGCCAGCTCGTCGTGCTCGAATCGACGACCTACCCCGGCACCACGGCAGAGGTGCTGAAGCCGATCCTCGAACGCTCCGGGCTTCGCTCCGAAGAGACAATCTTCATCGCCTATTCGCCGGAGCGCGAGGACCCCGGAAACATCGATTTCGGCACCTCGCGCATCCCCAAGGTCATCGGCGGCGACGGACCGAAAGCGGCGGAAGCGGTCGCAGCGCTCTACGGCGGGTTCATCGACAAGCTCGTGCCCGTCTCGACCACCGCCACGGCCGAGGCGGTGAAGCTCACCGAGAACATCTTCCGCTCCGTCAACATCGCGCTCGTGAACGAGCTGAAGCTCGTCTACGACGCCATGGGGATCGACGTCTGGGAAGTGATCGACGCGGCGAAGACCAAGCCCTTCGGCTTCATGCCGTTCTATCCGGGCCCTGGCCTCGGCGGCCACTGCATCCCGATCGACCCCTTCTACCTGACCTGGAAGGCGCGCGAGTTCGAGGTGCCGGTGCGCTTCATCGAGCTTGCCGGTGAGATCAACACGGCGATGCCCAAGGTTGTCGTCGACCGCGTCGCCGCCGCGCTCGACGCCAAGACCGGCAAGGGCCTCAGGGGCGCGCGCATCCTCATCGTAGGCATCGCCTACAAGAAGAACGTCGACGATATGCGCGAGAGCCCGGCGCTCCGGATCATCGAGCTTCTGGAGGCCCGCGGTGCCGCCACCGACTATCACGACCCGTTCATCCAGGCGATCAAGCCGTCGCGACAGCACGGCGCACTCACCGGGCGAGCCTCGGTTCCGCTCGACCGCGCATCCGCTTATGACGTTGCGCTCATCGTCACGGACCACGGCGGGATCGATTGGGAAGCGCTGGTCGCATCGGCACCGCTCGTCGTCGACACCCGGAACGCCACGCGCAACGTCGAGAAGCACCGCGACCGCATCGTCAAGGCCTGAGCCTCAGCGCCCTGGCCAACGCGCTTCTGCCGCCCGCCTCCGCAGCCGTTTGCCGCAGCTGGGCTAGAGCGCTCCCCGCGCCGGGTGCTTGCGCCCCCCGCCGCGAGCGTGCATTCGGTGCGCTGGCCGATTTCGAGCGAACCACTCGGAGCATGGGTTGACCAAGGACGAAGCGAAGCTGCGCGCGGCGATCATCGCAAAGGCGCGCTGGATGAATTCCGTCGGGCTGAACCAGGGCACGTCGGGCAATATCTCGGCGCGCTCGGGTGGCCGAATGCTGATCACGCCGACCTCGATCTCCTACGAGACGATGAAGCCGGCGATGCTGGCCTCCTTCGAGATTGACGGAGAATACGGCGCCTATGAAGGCCCGCGCCTGCCGTCGAGCGAGTGGCGCTTCCACCTCGACATCATGCAGGCGCGGCCGGAAGTCGGCGCCATCGTTCACACCCATTCGACCTTCGCCACCATTCTGGCGATCGCGCGGAAGCCCATTCCCGCATGCCATTATATGATCGCCGCGTTCGGCGGCACGAATGTGCGGGTTGGAGACTTCGCAGTCTACGGAACGAAGCAGCTCGCGGAGAACGCCGTGAAGGCCCTCGAAGGCCGCACGGCGTGCCTGCTTGCCAATCATGGGATGATCGCTCTCGGCCGCGATCTCGACGAGGCGATGTGGCGTGCGGTGGAGCTGGAGACGATCTCCAAGCAGTACTATCACGCGCTGCTTCTGCCGGAAGGCCCGCTGATTCTTCCGGACGAGGCCATCCTGCAGACGCTCGATGCCTTCAAGACCTACGGCGTGCCCGGCGCCAAGCGCATCGAGAAGACTGCGGTGAAAAGGAAATCCGCGCCGAAGAAAAAGGCGAAAGTCGCTAAGCGTCGCTGAAGAACTTTCGCCCATCTGCCAGCTTCCCCCCAGCACAAGAGGAGAGATCATGAGCATCGAGCGTTTTGGGCCGCCGGCGGCCGGCGGGCCCCCCTTCTCGAAGGCGGTCAGGGCCGGCGATTTCGTCTTCCTCTCCGGCCAGGTGCCGGCGGGGGCGGACGGCAAGATCGTCGCGGGAGGCATCGAAGCGCAGACCAAGCAGTCGATCGAGAACATCAAGGCGGTCCTAGCGACGCTAGGTCTTGGCTTGAGCGACGTCGTCAAGGCGACCGTGTGGCTCAAGGACACCAAGGACTTCCCCGGCTTCAACGGCGTCTACCGCGAGTATTTCGCCGCGGCCCTGCCGGCGCGCTCGACGGTGCGCTCCGAGCTGATGGTCGACTGTCTGATCGAGATCGAGGTGGTCGCCTACGCGCCGAAAAGCTGAAAGCCGACGGCGCGGCGGCGTGCTAGCGCACCTTCCCCCGCGCCGCGACCGGCCAAACGACCTCGACTTCGCCGTTACGGAGGCCATAGACCTCGTCGACCATGTTCGACACGACGCAGCAATGGTTGGGGATGATGTTGATCGCCTCGCCGACCTTCGGCTTCG
>Ga0315553_10000160_pt1 | contig 58746 bp, 58 predicted proteins | sample SalMarSW160140MG_FD_203099 | JGI IMG/M metagenome (GOLD analysis project Ga0315553, IMG submission 203099) | Salt marsh sediment microbial communities from the Plum Island Ecosystem LTER, Massachusetts, United States - Salt Marsh Sediment SW1601-40 ...
GATCGATCTTCGGCCCCGTCTGGGAGGCATCGAAACCAACCCTCAGTTCGCTCAGATCGTACCGCCTTCGGAAATGGTCATCCTGATCACCCTGGAAACCAAAGTCGGGGAAGTGGAGGGAATGATGAACCTCTGCATCCCCTATCTTACGATAGAGCCGATTATCTCCAAGCTCTCGGCTCAGTACTGGTACGCCTCGACACGTAGAGGCACGACAACGGAGAATTTGAATATACTGCGGGATCGCCTGGCTTCGGTAACCGTTACCCTGATGGCCGAGATCGGCGCTATGGATATCAAAGTTCGGGATGTGATGGCCCTGCGCGTGGGGGATATTATTCGGCTGGATTCGGTCAGAGTAAACGATCCCATGACCGTACGGATCAGCGAACGTAGGAAGTTCCTCTGTCGCCCCGGTGTTCTGGGAAATAAGATGGCTGTGCAGGTGATTAAGAAGCTGGAAGATATCGACCAGACGGATTTTGAGGAACTCACTACCAGTGGGGAGGAAGAAATATGAGCGACGGATCACTGTCCCAAGACGAAATCGACGCATTGCTACAGGAAACAGAGAGTCTGGAGATCGATACCGGGTTCGGAGGAAGCGAACCGCTCTCGGAGGATGAAAAGAGCCGGTTTGTATCCCTGCTGGAGGGAGTTATCGACTCTCAAGCCTCGAACCTGTCCATTCTGACGCGGAAAAACGTCAATCTGGAGAGACCCACTCTCGACCTGGTGATGGGGGAGGATATAATCGATCAGCTGCCCGATGAAGTCGTGGACGTAAAGATCGATTTTACAGACGCACTTCAGGGGGAACACTCCTATCTGCTGGACTCCGGCACGGCCCAGGCAGTCGCCGGGCTGATGATGGGTCAGACCGGGGTGGAGCTGGACGACGCGGCTCTCTCAGCCGTTGCGGAAGCACTCTCCCAGATCAGCGGGCCGGTGGCCACGGAGATCGGCAATCAGAGCGGAAAGACCGTGCAGAATGCTCCCCCGGATTTCCAGAGCGTGACCAAAGACAAGGTGCGCCTTCCCCAGGGGGAGGTGGTTGTCAAGTTGGAATACCCGTTGATGATCGAAGGGGAAAACCCGGCGAAACTGATCGAATTGTACTCTTTGTCTCTGACAAAGGAGATCATTAACTCAGCCGCAGCCGCGGAGGCGGGCGCTGCGGCCGGTGCCGGGGCACCTGCGGCTGCCGCAGCTCTCGGCGCAGCTGCCGGCCCTTCCGGCGGCCAGGCTGCCCAGGCCTCCGGAGCGCAGGCGGGCATTGCCCAGACCTTCGGGCAGGCCTTTGGGGCTCCTCAGGGTTTGGGAACGGGGTCCGGTCAAACGCCGCCGAATGTTCAGCCCGTGCAGTTCGCCAATCTTCAGAGCGCCGGGGCTGCGGGAGAACAGGGAAACATCGGCCTGCTCATGGATGTCTACATGGAGCTCACAGTAGAGCTGGGCCGAACCCGCAAGCTGATTCGGGAAATTTTAGGCATCGGTGAAGGTACGATCATCGAGTTGGACAAGCTTGCCGGTGAACCTGTGGATATCCTGGTAAATCATAAACTGATCGCCAAAGGCGAGGTCGTGGTCATTGACGAAAACTTCGGCGTCCGGGTGACCGAAATCGTGTCTCCCATGCAGAGGATGAGTGATTTGACTTAATTGTAATTCTAGCATAGAATAAGGGGCTGAGATATCGCAATTTCAAGATTGCGCTGTCTTTTTTCAGTTTCTTGGGAGGGGAACGTGAAATCCACAAAAGACACCCGATTTACCAGAGGAAGGAATTTCCTCCTCTGCCTTGCCGTACTTTTCCTGCTGCCGATTTACGCCCTGCAGGCCCAGGATCAAGCGGATGAGCCGCAGGCCGCGCCGCGGCGCCCGGCCGAAGAATCACTGCTGATCCTGGATGCCGGAGAACAGACCGAAGGCGGGGAAACAGAGCAGGTGCAGGGAGGGCCGCTGGTTTCTTCTTGGGATTTCCTGCGCATGGTGTTGATCCTGGCGGCGGTTGTCGGGGCGATCTATCTGATCTTCTGGATGCTCAAGCGGGGTTTCCGGCGGCAGCTTCCGCAGAACGATCTGATCCAGCTCCTGGGTACCCGAAACCTCTCCGGAAACCGTGCTTTGCATCTAATCGAGATGGGGAAACAGGTTTTTCTGGTGGGTTCGGCCGAAGGTAGCATTTCCCTGATTTCGGAGATTCGAGATCGGGAAACCCTGGATTCGATCGCTCTGGAGCGTTCGCAGATGCAGAACCGTACACATCAGGGATTCGCACAATTTTTTCAGTCGATCCTCAAATCAGGAAAGCAGAAGGAATCATCGGTGGGAGCAACGATCGATTTTATGAAACAGCAGAGACAGCGCTTGGAGAAACTCTGACGAGATAGCGTAACAAAACTGGGAGGGGACATGATAAAAAAGACTCTACTGCTATTTATATTGGCGCTGTTGCTCGTGCCCGGCTCTGTCTTTCCTCAGGACACGGGCCTGCGTCCCGTTGCTCCCGGGGCACCCTTCCCCTATGTCGACCTCAACGTCCGGGAAGCTCAGAGCAACCAGGAAGTAGTTCTTTCGATTCAGCTGCTGCTTCTCCTGGCCGTTCTTACGCTGGCTCCCTCGATACTGATTCTCATGACCTCCTTCCTGCGCATAGCGATCGTATTCGATTTCGTAAAACGAGCCCTTTCGCTTCAGCAGGTGCCCCCGACGCAGATCCTCATGGGATTGGCGCTGTTTCTGTCCCTGTTCATCATGTGGCCTACGATGAGCACGATCTACAACGAGTCCTTCAAGCCCTTTGCCGAGGGAGAGATCGGTATCGAAAGCATGTACCGGAATGCGGAAAGCCCCCTGCGGCTGTTTATGTACAGACAGATGCAGAAGGACCCGGAGAATATCCGCCTTTTCATGCGCATGCGGGACCTGCCGAAACCGAACACCCTGGCCGATGTGCCCACGGAAGTTCTGATTCCCGCTTTCGTTCTGCACGAACTGACAGTGGCGTTCAAGATCGGGATATTGCTGTTCATACCCTTCATCATCATCGATATCGTGGTGGCTTCCACCCTGATGTCGATGGGGATGATCATGCTTCCACCTGTGATGATCTCTCTGCCCTTTAAGCTCATAGTGTTCGTGCTGGTGGACGGATGGAACCTGTTGACCCTTCAGGTCGTGCAGAGTTTCCGATAATAGAAGAAGGAGGGGAAAAGTGACTGTAGGATTTGCCATCAACCTGATACGCGGAGGGGCGCTTCAGGCGTTGATGATCGCCGCACCACTGCTGCTGGTGGGTTTGCTGGTAGGACTGATCGTCTCTGTCTTCCAGGCAACCACGTCGATCCAGGAGCAGACCCTGACCTTCGTGCCGAAAATCGCCGCCATTCTCGGAGCGCTGATCCTGTTTGGGCCGTGGATCATTACATCCATGGTTCAATTCACCCTAAGATTGTTCGGTAGAATCCCGGAGTTGGGCGGTTGAGCCAATGATTGGTACCCTGGTGGCGAACTTCCGGGTATTTCTCATAATACTCGTGCGAGTGACCGCCCTGATCCAGGTCGCGCCTCTGTTCTCCTCACAGGCCTTTCCTCAGACCGCAAAACTGGGATTCGCCCTGTTCGTATCCGTGGCGATTTTTCCCTGGGTTGCCGAGCAGGGCTATCTGCTGCCCGAAGCTGGGGTTGACTACTTCCTGGTCGTGTTGGGGGAGGCCATGATCGGCATCATCCTGGGATTTTTTCTGAACATCATCTTTGTCGTATTTCAGGTTGCCGGCCAGTTCTTCTCTCTGCAGATGGGTTTCGGCGCCTCTCAGGTCTTTGATCCTCTTGCGCAAATTCAGATCCCCCTCATGGGTCAGTTCCTCAACATCGCCGGTATGTTCACCTTCCTGGTGATCTCCGGCGCTCAAAAGCTGCTCCTGGTCGGCGTGTACGGGTCCTTCAAATCGATTCGGGCTGTCGATCTGGTAGCCGGCCGTGCGCAGCTGTTCCCGCTGTTCTTGCGCAGCCTGGGGGATCTCTTCGTCAACTCCCTCACCATTTCATTTCCGATCCTGGGTACGCTTCTTCTGATTTCGGTGACAATGGGGCTGCTGGCAAAAGCCGCCCCTCAGATGAACCTGCTGATGATGGGATTCCCCATCGCCATCGCAACCGCCTTGCTCGTGATTGCCGCCGCCATGCCATTTCTCATCGGCGCTTTCAGCCGCCTGCTGGAAGGGGGATTCGAACAGCTTAGCACCATTATAACGAGCCTCAGGGGAGCGGGGGGATAGAGGCATGGTGGATCAGTTGTTTACGATCTGGGCTGGGGAGGGCTCAAAGTGGCACTGCGGCCCGGTATATCCGGTTGCTGCTCCTCGCTTCGCCGAAGCTACACCGTTCGACATACATCTACAATGGTTTGCGGCCGAGGACGAGGGTCGAACCGAGGAGCCCACGGAGCACAAACTGCGCAAAGCCCGGGAAGAGGGCAAGGTCGCCAAGAGTGCCGAGCTGAGCTCTTCCCTGGTGATTCTATTCGGTATTGCCACACTGGGTTTGATCTCCTCCTATTTCCTGAAGAACGTTCTATCCATGCTGCGCTTCTTCCTCCAGCACTCCGCGGAGATGGACATCACTTCGGACGGCGGCTTGATGCCGGCTTTCTACGCCTATTTCTTCAAACTCACGCTGCCGGTTCTGGTGGTAGCCTTTCTGGCGGCCTTATTGGGTAATATCGTGCAGGTGGGATTTCTGTTTTCCGCCAAACCGATCACTCCGGATCTGGATAGGCTCGTGCCCCGCTTCGGCCGGTTCTTCAAGCGGGCTTTGTTCTCCGGTGAAGCGGCCTTCAATTTGGGGAAGACCCTGTTCAAGGTGGCGGTGATCTTCACAATTGCCTTCCTCAACATACGATCTCAGCTTCCCAAGCTGGTCAACCTCGTCGACATGCATCACATGACCTCTTTTAAGCTGGTCGCCACAATCGCCTTTCGGATCATCGTAGAATCGACCCTGGCGATGCTGGTGCTGTCGATTCCCGATTATATGTTTCAGCGGCGCCAACACCGCGAGTCATTGAAGATGTCCCGCCAGGAACTCAAAGAGGAGCGTCGCATGTACGAGGGGGACCCGCTGATAAAGAGTCGTCTGCGGGAACGAATGCGGGATCTGTTGACCCGGAATATGATGCGAGCGGTGCCCAAGGCGGACGTGGTCATCACCAACCCGACACACTACTCAGTTGCGATAGAGTATGACAGGCTGATTATGGAGGCTCCCCTGGTCACGGCCAAGGGAGTGGATGCCATCGCCTTGAAGATCCGGGAAATCGCCAAGGACAATGATGTTCCTCTGGTCGAAAACAAGCCGTTGGCCCGTACCCTCTATCAGGAGGTGGAGATTGGGGATGCGATACCGGAGAAATACTACGAAGTGATGGCGATTATCCTGGCCGAAGTGTACAAGATGACCAACCGCGAGGGAATAGCGTGATCGAGGTGAATAGATGGCGGACGTAAGAGGAGTACAAACTATCACCGGCGGCCGCAGGAGTGACGTCTTCGTAGCCATCGGCGTCATCGCCGTGGTGATCATGCTCATCATCCCTCTTCCCGCTTTTATCCTCGACACCCTGATGGCGATAAACATCGTCTTGAGTCTGCTCACCATCCTGATCGTGCTGTATACGCGGCACGCCCTCGAGTTCAGCGTGTTTCCAACACTGCTGCTCATTGCCACGGTCTTCGGCCTGGCCCTGAACGTTTCTTCCACCAGGTTGATCCTGTCCCAGGGCAGTGATTTCCAGGGCAAACTGGTCCGCGCTTTTGGAACCTTCGTAGTTGGCGCCAGCGGCCTGGAAGGCTACGTTATCGGGCTGATCATCTTCGTGATCATCATAGCCGTCCAGTTTATCGTCATCACCAAGGGTTCGACCCGGGTTGCCGAAGTAGCGGCACGGTTCACATTGGATGCCCTTCCCGGCAAGCAAATGGCCATTGAGGCGGAGTACAACTCCGGGCTGATCACGGAAGAGGAGGCCACGCACAAAAAAGCGGAGCTGCAGCGGGAAGCGGATTTCTACGGCGCCATGGACGGTGCCTCAAAGTTCGTGGCCGGCAATGTCAAGGTCGGGATCCTCATCACTTTGATCAACATAATCGGCGGGATGATCGTGGGAATGACGATCCACGGTGAGCCCTTTTCCGTTGCCCTGGATACCTACGTGTCCCTGACCATCGGTGACGGTCTGGTCACGCAGCTGCCCGCTCTGCTCATCTCCACCTCCACCGGGGTTATCGTAACCCGGGCGGTATCGGATGAGTCCTTCGGCCTGGATGTCACCCGACAGTTCTCCTTCCAATCGCGGCCCTATCTCATAGCGGCAGGTTTCCTCGGGGTGCTCGCCTTTCTGCCGGGATTTCCCTGGTATGTGCTTTTCCCCCTCGGTGGAATGCTGGCCGGTCTGGGTTTGACTCTGCGGCGGAGGAAGGAGGCTGCGGCGGCACTTGAGAGGGTCCAGGAGGCGGAGGCCAGGGCGAAGGTTGCCCCCGTGGAGATCTCCCCGGTAGTGCCTTTGGATCCTCTTTCTCTCGAGATCGGCTACGGGTTGATACCACTGGTGGACAAGGATAAGGGAGCGGAGCTGCTCGACAGGATTACCCGTATTCGCCGGGAGGCGGCTCTGGATTTGGGGCTGGTAGTACCGAGGATTCGGATCATCGACAACATGCGCCTGGAGCCTTCCGAATACTGCTTTAAGATCAAAGGAGTGGAGGTGGGGCGCGGGGGGATCAAGATGGGCAGCTATCTGGCCATCAACCCTGGAGGAATCAAAGAGGAGTTGGAGGGGGAATCGACGACGGATCCTGCCTTCGGACTTCCCGCTACCTGGATAGCGGAGACGGAGCGGGAAAAGGCCGAGCGTCTGGGCTATACCGTCGTGGATCCGCCATCGATCATAGCCACCCATCTCACGGAGATCATCAAGGCCCATGCCGGTGAGATCCTCGGCCGCCAGGAGGTCCAGTCTATCCTCGATACTCTGAAAAATGATTATCCCACCGTGGTGGAGGAGGTCGGCAAGAGCTTCTCCGTCGGGGAGATTCAGAAGATACTGCAGGGATTGCTCCGGGAGCAGGTTTCCATCCGCAACATCGTGGTTATCCTGGAAACCATGGCCGACTACGGCACGGTGAGCAAGGACACGACCTTCCTCATCGAGAAGGTCAGACAGGCCCTGGGAAGGCAGATCTGCCTGCACTACTCCGGAGACGCGAAAACGATCCACGTGTTGACTCTGGAACCGAGCCTGGAACAGCAGATCATCGATGCGAGGGTGGACACCGCTTCGGGTCCCACCGCAGCCCTGGAACCTCAGCTGCATAGAAAGTGGATTACCGCTGTGACCAATATGGTCCGGACCGTCCAGGAGCAGGGGCATCTTCCGTTAATCCTCTGCTCTGAAAGCGCTCGTCCGCTAGTAAAAGGTTCCACGATACGGGAAATACCCCACCTGGTGGTTCTGTCTGTGCCGGAGATCGTTCCGGATGTGAAGATTGAAACCCTCGGTGAGATAAGGATCGAAGAATGATCGAAAAAGATATGCAGTATTTTACAATCGAGGCGCCGACGCCCAGAGAAGCACTGGAACAGATGAGACGGCAATACGGGCAGGAAGCGCGGATACTGACCCACAAGAGCGTGCGCCGCGGAGGCATGCTGGGGCTGTTCGCCCGGGAGGCGGTGGAGATCACCGGTTATGTGGGCAGAAAACAGAAAGCCCCCGCCTCAACGGCAGCAATGGAGGAATCCAGGAAACGGATATTGGCGGACGCACGCAGGGAGCAATCTCTGCAGCTGATTCTCAAGGAGATAGAGGGGCTGAAGTCGCGGTTGAATACCGACAATGGGGATAAAACAGGCGAGAAGCCCCCCGGGTTAACTAGGATCGAGAGCATTCTGCAGGCCAACGAGTTCACAGCGGCGTTCACCGAGGAAATTCTCACCCGGATCCGCAAAGAGTTTTCCCTCGAAGATCTGGACAATTTTCCCGTACTGCAGACCCAGGTTCTGGACTGGATCGGCGAGCAGATCCGGATCTGCCCGCCGATCCAGGTCCCGCCGGGAAATGATGAGCGCGCCAAAGTGTTTGTAGTGGTCGGACCGACAGGGGTCGGAAAAACCACGACCATAGCCAAATTGGCGGCTGTTTTCGGTGTGGGGGGGAGCAGTTCTTCCTCTCCGAAGGTTCGGATCGTAACGATCGACAATTACCGGATCGCGGCTCTGCGTCAGATCGAGACCTACGCCGAGATCATGCGGATACCGGTGTCTTGCGTCGAAAGTGCCGGGGAGTTCAAAAGTTTCCTGGCTATGGCTGACGGCACCGGATTGATCCTGGTCGATACTATAGGGCGCAGTCCCCGGGATCTGGCGAAATTGGCGGAAATGAAGGATATTCTGGACGCCGTCGGGACGCACAGTGAAATTCATCTGGCCATCAGTGCAACGACCAAGGCATCGGATGTGGAAGAGATCCTGAAGACATTCGAGCCGTTCAAGTACAAAGCGGTGATCCTTACCAAGCTGGACGAAACCCTGCGAATAGGGAATATCCTCAGTGTGCTGACCGAAGCGGGCAAGCCGGTCTCCTTCATCGCCGACGGGCAGTCTGTACCGCAGGATATCGAGGGGGCCTCTGTGATGAGGCTGCTCATGAATCTGGATGGATTCCACATCAACCGCGAGCGGTTGGAAAAACGTTTCGGAGAGCGGGCTAAAATAAGTGACGCATATTGGAGTTGACAGTGGCAGATCAGGCGGAGAAACTACGAGAGATCATGCGTAACAAAAACACATCATCCCCATCCGAGGGGGCATCTTCACACAAAGCCTCCCGCATCATTTCGGTTTCCAGTGGGAAGGGAGGTGTCGGCAAGACAAACATCGCCATCAATTTGGCTCTTGCCTATGCCGGTATCGGGAAGAAGGTGATCGTCTTGGATGCGGATCTTGGACTGGCGAATGTGAATGTCGTGCTCGGCGTAATCCCGCGCTATAATCTCTACCATTTGATCCGCCAGCAGAAAAAGATGCGTGATATCATTCTGGACACCTCCTATGGGATTCAGATAGTAGCCGGTGCAAGCGGCTTCTCGAAGATTGCGAATCTCTCCGAAGAGGAGAGAAATCTCTTCATCGAGGAACTGCAAGAACTGTCCAGCGCCGATATCATTATCATAGACACCAGTGCCGGGGTTTCCCAAAACGTGCTGACCTTCGTGGCCGCCTCTGATGACGTCATCATCGTGACCACTCCCGAGCCTACGGCTATCACGGACGCCTACGGTATCGTTAAGATCATCGCGACGGAGATCGATAACCTCGATTTGGGATTGAAACTGGTCGTCAACCGGGTCAAATCGGTTACAGAAGGCAGAAAGGTGGCCGAGCGGGTCATCAACATCGCGGGTCAATTTTTAAATATAAAGCTCGATTATCTCGGATTCGTATACGAGGACGCTTTGGTTCAAAACGCAGTTATCAGGCAGAGACCCTTCCTGACCCTGGACCCGAAGGGCAAGGCTTCGATATGTATTGACCACATCGTTCGACGACTGGAAAATATCGATTTCAAGGAGGGAAGTGGTATCTCGAAATTTCTGAAGAAGCTGTTCGGTCCATAGCTCAAAGCAGCCCTTATTCGGTGTGCCTTGACGACAGATTTTATTTCCCCTAAGCTTTTTCAAGGGGTTGGAGGCAGGGTTAGGAATGATTGATTGGAAAATACCGGTGGGATTCGCCGGCTTTGGCGCAGCAGTGTCGCTGCTAGCCGGGCTCCTCGGTGGGAATCCTTTCGGCGTAATCCTCCTACGGTTGATCCTGTCCGCTGGGGTCTGCGGCGGTTTGGGTCTGGGTGTAAACCTCATCGTGAAAAAGTATCTCCCCGAACTTTCGGCCAGCCCTCCAATTGCCCAGTCGGATTCGGGAGTGGAGGTCGATATCGTTATTGACGAAGACATATCGCTGTCCGGGGAAGGGGAAGAACAACAGAGTGCCGAATCGGTTGAATCAGCGCAGCAAATTGAGCCTGCGGAGGAAGAGGAAAGTGCGGAGCTGATGGAGTCAGTCGATGAGGAAGAGACGTCGGTCGGTATTGCCCAAGGCAGCGAGGAGCCGGAAGAGGATATATTGACCCTGGAGGCCGCCGATTCACAGCCGTCACAAACTCCGGCTGAGTTCCTGCCCGGTGGCGCGACTTCAGAGGTACCGGACTTTGAGGATCTGGATACTCTGCCGGATGTCGACCAGTTCAGTCCTGTTGCCGAGGACAGTGCGCCCCCATCCAAACCGTCCCGGCGGAACTCACATGTCGAAGAGGTGGTCCGCGATCAGGATCCGGAGAACCTTGCTCGAGCGGTGCGGACTTTTATGAAAAAGGACCAGTAGAGAGAATGCTATGGCTGAAACAATGTTAGAGGGCAAGACCGAAGAGGATCTTTGGCGGATCTACAAGAAGGGTAGAGATACCAAGATCCGCGATTTCTTTGTGAAACAGTATGCCCCTTTGGTGAAGTATGTTGCCGGCAAAGTCGCAATCGGCATGCCGAATAACGTCGAATTCGACGATTTGGTCGGTTTCGGGGTATTTGGCCTGTTTGACGCCATAGAAAAGTTCGATCCAGATAAACACGTGAAGTTCAAGACCTACGCGGTAACTCGGATTCGCGGGGCTATCTTCGACGAGCTTCGTACTATCGACTGGGTTCCCCGGTCGGTTCGACAAAAGACTCGCGAGGTAGAGGAGACTATCCGCAAGCTGGAGGCTTCCCTGGGCAGGGCAGCTGCAGACGATGAGATCGCTAAAGCCATGCGGATGGATATAAAGGACTTCCACAATCTCATGTTGAAGATCTCCGGCACTTCGGTATTATCGCTGAACGAGGTGTGGTACAGCGGCGAGGACAACGACAAAATGTCCATCGTGGAGAGCATCGAGAGCCCCTCCTCCTTGAATCCGGACAGCATCGTTGAAAAAGAGGAGATCAAGAGGATCATCGTCGAGGCTATCAACGAGTTGCCGGAAAAGGAAAAAAAAGTTCTCGTTCTTTACTACTACGAAGATCTGACGCTGAAGGAGATCGGGGAAGTGCTTGAGGTAACCGAATCCCGCATCTCTCAGCTCCACACCAAGGCCATTCTGCGCCTGCGGGCCAAGCTCTCACATATCAAGAAGGGGATCCTATGATCACCCTGGAGTCGATTCGGGAGTATATGCGGGATCAGCTCGAGTCGGATCGTACCGCGCAGGCGGTAAAGGCGAGCGGCGCCAGCGTGGAGGAAGCCCTCGAGAACGCCGCTATTGAACTGGGTATCCCGGTGAAGAGTCTCGAGTATGAGATCGTTGAAACAGGATCGAAGGGCGTGCTCGGTGTAGGCAGAAAGGATTGGACCCTCCTTGTCTATCCAGCCGCTTTGAAAGCCGAAACCGCGCAGGCAGCGGGAGGGCGGGAAGCCGATGTGGGCAAAGAGCAGAAGGCCATTCCGGACAAGGATGGTGAGGTCTTTGTCCGCCTGACCTCTCAGGGCGTTTTCCTGAAGGTGACTAAACCCTCCGGTCGCGGCTCCAAAGTCGAGGAACGGCGGGCTGCGGAGAAGCTCAGCTTACGGGGTGTAAACAACTATGACGGTGAATTGGTTTCCAAGGTCGTGCGCCACGCCGATGGCGAGTACATCAAGATCGGAGATTATCAATTCAATCCAGTGAGCCAATCTACCATGGCGGTGGATATTACAGATATGGAGATGAGAGCGTATATGACGGTAACCCCGCCGGGACCCGGTGGAGCCGATCTGTCCTTCGAGGAGATCAGGGGATTGCTTCAACATGCTGGGGTTGTTTTCAGCATCAATGATGAAGTCATCCGCGGATTTATCGACTACCCGGCTTACAATGAAAAAGTGCTGGTGGCGGAAGGTACCAAGCCTCAAAACGGAGCCGATGCCGAGATCATTTACAATTTCAACGTCTTTCGGGATGAAGTGCAGCTGAAAGAGAAAGACGGCCGGGTGGATTTCCGGGAGCTGAACCTCGTGGAAAATGTCGAGGCGGGACAGATCCTGGCCACCAAGAAACCTGCCGAAGAGGGAGTAGCGGGACGAACCGTGACAGGAAAGACCCTGTCGGCAAAACCGGGAAAGAACACGCAGATCGAAATCGGCAAGAATGCCAAGCTTTCCGATGATGGAATGAGCGCGATTTCCACGATCAACGGACAGGTCTTGTTGATCCTCGGAAAGATAAACGTAGAGCCTGTCTACACGGTGGACGGGGACGTCAATTTTAAAACGGGCAACATTCTGTTTCTGGGTACCGTGATTGTCAAGGGTAATGTCGAGGACGGATTTACAGTCAAGGCGGCCGGCAACATCGAGGTCATGGGAAGTGTCGGCAAGTGCCTGCTCGACGCAGAGGGGGAAATCATCGTGCACCAGGGCATCCTGGGCAAGAACGAGGGCAAGGTGCGGGCAGGGAGCAATCTGGTAGCTAAATTCATCGAAAACGCCCATATCGAAGTAGAGGAGAACGTGCTGGTCAGCGACGGAATCATTCATTCCTTCGTGGATGCGAACAAACGTATCCTCTGTCAGGGCAAGCGGGCTTCTGTCGTAGGTGGAAGGCTGCGAGCGGCCAATGAGATCCATGCCAAGACCCTCGGCTCGGTGGCGGGCACGGAAACGATTCTCGAGGTTGGAATCGCTCCAAAGCGCAAGGAGAAACTGTCCCAGGCTTTGAAACGCAAAGAGGAATTGGAAAAAAGCCTGGAGGAACTGGTCAGGAATATAAGTACCCTGGAGAACCTCAAGAAGGTGCAGCGGGAGTTTCCCGAGGACAAGCAAAAGAGTCTCTCCGGGCTCAACGACAAACGTTCTGAGATTCTCCGGGAGCTGGAAGAGATTGGCGGGGTGATCAACGAGATAAACACTTATCTGCAGTCGATAAAGGTCAGCGGCAAGGTGTCCGCCTCCGACAGAGTTTTTCCGGGCGTGAAGATCCTTATCAAGAACGAAAGTCTGGTCGTTCGCAACGAGTTCAAGAATGTGACCTTCAGTCTCGAGAACAAAGAGATCCGGATGATTAAGTACGAGCCGATAGATCAAATATTTTCGCGGGGATTCGCACATGCCTCTTCTGCCTATTGATCTGCAGATCATGTTCAGCCAGTTGAGTCACGTCGGCAAGGAGCAGGCAGTGCAGCGGGACGTGATGCCCCAGTACCAGTTCGTCCAAGGCACGGAAATGGTACAGAAAGCGGAGCACGATGCCAGCGCTGTCAACCAGTCGCAGCAGCTAGGGGAAGGTCCGGAGAAGGTAAAAGAGAAGGAAGAGAAGGAGAAAAGGCAGAACTCTCAAGGACAGCAAAAGGGTGAAAGTGGTGAGCCCGCCGGGGAAGAGGAAAAGCAGTTTTTCGAAGATCCCGACCTGGGCCACCATGTTGATCTAGTTGGTTAGGATGCCGATGGCACGCTTTATCCTGTACGGCGCTCTGGCCATCGCCGGATATTTCATCGTATATCTGATTCTCAAAGCGAAATTGAACAAATCTGTCGATCCCAGAGCGATACTTGAATCGATTCGGGAAGAGGTCGATAGGATTATCGTGGAGCTCAATTCCACGACGGACCGGAACATTACCTTGCTGGAAGACAAAGTTCAGAGTCTGAGTACCCTTCTGGAGCAGGCGGACAAGAAGATTGGAATCCTGAGGCGGGAAATCGAAAAGCACGAATTGGGCGCAAAGGTGTATTCGGATCTGGCCCGCAGCGGGAAGCGGATTGAGAACCCCGAGGAGCAAGACCGCAGTACGCGGGTCTTGAACCTGCACAGGCAGGGAGTTTCAGCATCGGCAATCGCCAAGCGTCTGGGGATTACTCTGGCAGAGATAGAGCTGATAATAACACTGGCCTCGCATGCAAATACAGGTGAACGAGATTAGATAGTAGGAACAAGGGGAGGTGATGGGAGAGAAGTACGTAGTCTTTCAGATTGGGGAAGGCAATTACTCGATCCCGCTTGAAGAAGTTACTCAGATCATTCGCTATGAGAATGTGACGGATGTTCCCACCGCACCTCCTTTTATCGATGGCGTGATCAACTTCGGCGGAGATGTCGTTCCGGTGGTCAATCTGCGCACGCGCTTCAGCCTGGAGCATGCAGAAGTCTCCAGGAAGAACAGAATAATCGTCGTTCAAAAACAGGATTTACGCTACGGCATACTGGTGGACAGTGTGAGGGAGATACTTGACCTGGAGCGGGACAGCGTCGCCGCGGAGGCGGCTTCCGTATTCGGCATGAAAGCAGAGTTCGTCCGCGGGATAGTCAAAATCCGGGACTATCTGCTCGTGTTGCTGGATGTTTTCAAGATCCTCTCGACCTCACCGGAAATCTCGATCATGGAGTAGGGCGACAGGTGGCATTTACCGGTCTAGACGAGAGAAAACTCCTGAGGGCGTTTCTCGAAGAAGCCGAAGAGTTGTTGGAAAAGCTCAATGACAACTTGCTGCGGTTGGAAAAAGATGCGAGCAATCCCGATTCGATCAATGAAGTCTTCCGCTTGACCCATTCCCTGAAATCAGAGTCGGCCCTGCTCGGATTTGCCCGCCTGAGTGAACTTGCCCATAGGCTGGAGGACGTATTCGACAGTATACGGGCTGAAAATCTGACTCTCTCCAGACCTCTCATGGATGCCATCTTCTCCGCGTCGGACCTGATCCACGAGATCATCTCGAGGATATCCCGTGGTCAGACCGACTCAGAGATTGACACCCGGACAGTGATCGGGGAGCTGGAGCAGTTGGGTGGGTTTGGATTCAGAAGTGAACCTGAGCAGTCCATCGAGGCAGCCACGGCTGCAGCCGCTGGGTTGGATAGGGGGGAACCAACCCTCAAGAGTTTTCAGCGATTCCAGGTCAGCGAAGCCCTGGAGCGGGGAGAGAAGATCTGCAGGTTGACCGTCAGAGTCTCCGATGAAGCGCAGTTGAAATATCCCAGAGCATACCTGGTGTTCAACAGTTTGGAATTGATCACCAACGTCATACACACATTTCCGAATATGACCGTGCCCCAAGACGATCGGCTGTACGAACAGCTCACTGTCCTCCTGTCCTCTGATTTGCCGGAGGAGAGGATCACCGCTGTCTGTGCCGTAGATCTGATCGAGGAACCAAAGTTGGAAGTCTTGGATCGAACGCAGGTCGCTGAACTGTTGAGCCGGCGGGATGAGGGCCAGAAAGCTTCGGTTTCCACTTCCCGTTCTTCTCGCATCGAGAGCAGCTCTGTCAGGGTGGACACGAACAAGTTGAATGAAATCTGGCAGCTGGTCGGAGAGCTCACCATCTACAAAGCTCAATTGTCCCAGCTGCACGATCGCCTGTCCCGGCGCCGGGGGAACGAATCGATCAAAGGAGAGGTCGAGCGGGCTACGGATTCCCTGGAGAGGATTACCGCGGAAATGCAACAGGCAATCATGGGAACCAGGATGGTGCCGATTGCCGTTTTGTTCAACAAATTCCCGCGCCTGGTTCGTGATCTATCCCGAAAACTGGGCAAGAATGTGGAGCTTGATATCCAGGGCAAGGATACTGAAATAGACAGGACCATTGTTGAAGGTCTTTCCGATCCCCTTACCCACATCATCCGCAACTCCCTTGACCATGGGCTGGAGGAGCCGGAGGAGAGAAGAAAGGCGAACAAGCCGGAGGTCGGGCGGATTTCGATCAGCGCTCACCAGCAGGGTGGAAAGATCGTTATAGAGGTCGCCGATGACGGGCGCGGATTGGACGTAGGAAAGATACGGAAGAAGGCCGGGATCGACTCTGAGATCAGTGACGAGGAGGTCGCACAGCACATCTTTTCTCCTGGTTTCAGCACCAAAGAAGATGTGACGGACCTATCCGGTCGCGGCGTCGGCATGGATGTCGTAGCTACCCGCATTAGGGAGGACTTGAAGGGCGAGGTAGATGTGCGCAGCGAGTCCGGAGGCGGTACCCTGATTCGGATTCTCCTGCCCCTCACCCTGACGATCCTCCATTCCCTGGTCATATCCTGTGCCGGATACTATTACGCCGTTCCGGTCCAGGATATCAAGGAAACCGTGAAGATTTCCGAGCAGGATGTGATCGTAGAAGAGAAAAACGTCTACTACGACTATGAAGGGCAAAAGATTGCTATCCTCGGGCTGCAATCCGTCCTCCTCGGTCGCGCGGATGAGGGTGCACAGTTGGGCCCGGACAACGATGGAGTCGTGGTTGAACAGAGGAGGGGAAGGGCGTGTCTCCTGGTAGACGAATTGGTCGAAGAGGAGGACCTTGTAATCAAACCGATCTCCGACCTGCTCAATCATCGCCGTCTGTTCTCCGGCGCTACGGTGCTGGGTGACGGGCGAATCATTTTCATTCTCGATACGGCGAGAATCATAGAAATAGGCGAATCGGGAGGTTTTGATGGCATTTAGGGTTCTGCTCGCCGATGACCTCTACTTCATGCGCATGGTGCAGAAAGAGGTGCTGGAGGCTAAGGGATTCCAGATCGTAGGGGAAGCATCAACCGGAACCGAGGCGGTCGCTATGTATGAACAGCTGCGACCGGATATCGTGGTCCTGGATATTACAATGCCGGAGATGAATGGCCTGGAGGCCATGAAGAGGATCTTCGCCCTGGAGCCGGATGCCAAGATCATTATCTGTTCAGCTATCGGGCAGCAGAGCCTGATCGTCGATGCCATCAACTCCGGGATAAAGGATTTCATCGTCAAACCCTTCAAGCCGGAAAGGTTGCTTTCGGCGATCAACAAAGCCCTGCAGGGATAAAAAAACGGTATGCCTGGACGTTGAGAAAGCATACCGTATAAGAGGGACGAGTAACGTACCCTCAATGTTTCTCTTCGGCTGACTGCAAAGGAACTTTAGCTGGTTTTGCGGCCCCCTTCAGGCAGCTGCATGCGCTGCAGGCATTGCTCGAGCAGCTTCCCGTGGTAGGAGGCGGAGGTTCCCAGGTCCCGGTAGAGCTTCCGTGAGGTGGCAAGAACTTGTTTGAAATCTCCCCCACCTTCCGGATTGTTCAGGATTTCATGGATGAGCGGTTGAAAGAGAAAACCGGCGATCTGCCGGGACGCCAGGGCCATAATTTGTCGATCCACCTCGGCCAGAGCCGGCACCAATTCGCCGGCCGGTCTGTTGCTGCCGCATAGCGCCACACCAGATTCGGCCACCTCCTGCAGCTGTTTCAGCTCATCCGCCAAACCCTGCATGGATTGAATAACTCGATCCGGCCGCTGTTTTTTGATCATCCGCCTGCCCATTCGGTGCAGGTCCCGCAGCGCGGCGTCAATGCGGTCGCGGACCGGGGGCAGACGGAGCAGCTCCTTGGTCTCTCGATGCGCCATTCCTTCTATGGCAATTCCCGCCTCCGCCAGGGAGTAGGTTGGGGGGGCGTTCAGGCTTCGCTGCTCGAGCTGATTTTCGAACCAGGATTTGTAGATCAGCATGCGCCGATCGGTCAGGGTCCGGCCGCCGTCGTTGTTCTTGATGGCCGTAGGCTGAGCCTGGAGCAGATAGTCGAGGTTCATCTGCTCGGCCGTGCAGAATCGGGTGGAGCGCCCATACATGGATTCCTCGAAGAATGCCCCCCTGGCGTGGGTTCGCTTCCCGGGGAACCCCAGGTCCAGCCCGGCCATGTAGATCGGCGAACACCCCAGGTAGCGGCAGAGGTCCCATGCCGTCGTAGCCACTGAACCCCCGGCGCCGATCAATCCTCTCTTACCTATAATCTGCTCGATGTAGGCGCCCAGGGGAAAGAAGGAGGATACGTAGTACGTCTCCTCCCGCCGGCTGCCTGCGAGGCGAAAGATCCTGGGGTGGGCGGAGGATTCGGACACGAGCACCGTTCCCGCCAGGGGAAGCCAATCCAGATGGCGGCTGTTCCAGTACTGCGGATCCACGGTAACCAGGAAATCCGGTTCAACCTCCTGGTATCTGCAGAAACGGTATGATGTATCCACAGTCACGATCAAACAGTTCTGCCGGAGAGCCTTGAGATCGGGAAGTACCTCATCCAGGGAAGGACCCGCCGCCAAGACCAGGGCCGGTATGTCGGCAAAGCGTTTTTCCGCTGCACGGATGCCGGGACTCGTAATGAAACGCCCGAGATTACTCAAAAGATTGCGAACCCACAGCTCGCCGAAACGTCTGAGGGTGTTGATGTTGACCTTCCGCCTGTCAATAACCGAAGCGAGCAGTGTTTCGATCCGCCGATAGTAGCTCGCCTCCCGCAGGCTCGCCAGCCGAAAGACGGAGAGTTTTTGGAGGGGCAGCTGTTCTACCCGCATCACAACCGCCTCCGCCTGCTCTCCGATACACCAGGTGATCCTGGGGCAGGAGAGCAGGGTCCTCAAATCCCGAGCCGCCAGAGCCTGTTGAAACAATGCCGGTTTCTCTTCGATCACGATCAGCGGCTTGTCCGGATGGTGCTCGGTGAAGGCCTCTGCGAAATAGCCCAGTCCGAAACCCAGCACAACGGCAGCCGAGGGCGCTTCGGTGCAACCACCTGCTACGATTCTTCGGGCTTCCTTCATTGGATCGTAGCGGGAGTGGAGATAGGCGCCCTGCAGTCGAGCCGTAGGTAGTCCCGAAGGGGTATCTGTAATTTCAAGGGCCGGCGGATCCTCTGAAACCTCCAGGTCTACGGCCTTGAGAGCCGGATGTTGATCGTAGAGAGCCTCCAGGTTGACCGCTGTGTAATCCGTCATTCCAGATACAGCTCGATAATCATTCCGGGCTCCAGGGGGGTTCCCGGCGCGGGGTTCTGAGCCACCACGTATCCCTCTCCCTTCATGCGCACGTCGAACTCTCCCTGTTGAAACAGCGGCAGCAGGAGTCTCTTCGGCATGCCGAGGAGCTCGGGCATTTCCGAATCCACCTTCAGAGGCTCGGGCAGCCTGATGCGCACGCTTCCCGAGTGGTGCACCACCGAGGCTCCGCTGCGGGGGATGCCCATATAATCAACCAGCCACTCCGCGGTTTCCTTGAACGCCGGGGCGGCGATCTGGCTGCCGTAGTAGGCGCTCGACTTGGGATAGTCGATCACTACGTAGATTATGGCCTGAGGATCGTCGGTAGGCAGGATGCCCAGATAAGAAGCTACAAAGTGTTTCTCCGAGTACTCACCGGTGTCGGGATCCAGCGCCTCAGCCGTTCCCGTTTTCGCCGAAACCCGTACTCCTTCCACTCTTCCCCGCCGGGCGGTTCCGCCGTCCTCCGTGGCCGTTTCCATCATTTCGAGAACCTGTTGGGCCACTGTCGGGGAGAGAACTTCCCGCAGCGGTTCCCTCGCCTGATCTCTGATCGTTTCGCCCTGGGCAGAGACGATCTTGCGAATGATATGGGGTTTCAGGAGCAACCCCCTGTTGGCGAACACCGTGGCTGCCTGCAGTATCTGCAATGAGGAAACAGACACCTCTTGACCGAAGGCGATCGTCGCCTTGCTGCGCGCGGACCAGCGATCCGGTTCGGCCAGGATGCCCGCGCTCTCTCCGGGAAGCGGCAGATCCGTCGGCTTGCCAAAACCGAAGAGCACCAGCATCCTGTGGAACTCCTCCTCCCCGGCCTTTTCGGAGGCAAGAGCGGCGCCAACGTTACAGGAGTACTTCAATACCTTTTGGGCATTGACCCATCCATGGCTGGCCAGATCCCGTATCTCGATTGTCTGGCCGTCCGGCAGATCCATCTGATAGATGCCGCCGCAGAAAAACTCCTCGTCGGTATCGATCCCCCCAAGCTGCAGCAGGGAGGATATCGAGAAGATCTTGAAAACCGAACCGGGTTCGAAGGCTTGGACCAGGGGAAGATTCTTCAGGGCGCCACTGTCGTAGCTGTTGTACTCGTTTGGGTCGAAGTTGGGGATTCCGCAGTAACCGAGGATCTGTCCCGTGTCTGCTTCCATTACCAGAATGTAGACGGCGTCGGCTTTATTCACTTCGTAGGCCTTGCGGGCGTACTCCTCGACAACCTGCTGGATGTTTATGTCCAAGGTGAGAAACACCTGATTCCCGAGTACCTCCCTGCGATCTTGAACCGTGCTCACCGCCGGAGGAGATAGGACGTTGTTGAAAGTATATTCGATTCCGTCCAAACCGATATTGTCGACCCCGACGTAGCCGATGACATGAGAAGCCAGGGTTTGCTCCGGGTAGTTTCGACCAAACTCCGGGATCAGGTTGATTCCGGTCAGTTTTCCCTGCTCTTTCAAACCTTGGATGGTTTCCGATTCAGTAGGCGTGATCTTGCGTTTGATGAACACGAAACCGGAGTTGTTTTTCAGACGGGATAGGATACTGTCGTAGGGGATATCGAGGATCCGTGCCAGCAGATCGGCGGAATCGTCAAGATCCGCCACATCAGGTATCCAGGCGGCAACCGAGTCCAGCCGTGTGGAGATGGCCAGGATCTTCCCATTTCGATCGAGGATGGGACCGCGTTCCACTACCGGCAGGGTGATCGAATCCGGCGCATCGCTTTGAGGTGTGAATAGCATCAGCTGCATCAGCCTGCCCAGGATCAGCAGAGCCAAGGCGGCTAGAAACAGAATGAAGAAGTACAATCTTCTTCGTTCTTTGGTATTGTTCATATCACTGGGATGGCTTGTCCCCAAACTCGAAATCTCGAGGTGTAGTTCTCACGCCCTTTTTTTCGCCCCTTCATCATAATATGGCACGCCTTTAATGTCGATATTACGATTGAGGACATCGTGCAACTCCCGATTACCTTAGGCAAGGAGGACATCGCGGCCGCAGGCCGTGATCGATTGAGCATACAATGATCGAAGGGATATCACCGGTTTGATTGCACTCATTGAGCAACAGAGAGTCCAGCGCCGACGGCCGGCGAATGAACAGAAGGGGGGAGCCAAAATCCTGGAGTTCACCTACCCCGGGATCCGGCGACCTCGGCCGATAAAACGAACCAGCTGGCGGCAGGTGCAGCAGATACATCGTCCCAAGAGGGGGAATATCCCCCGCAGTCGTACGATTCCCAGCGCGAAAGCTCCCCAGATCCGTGCATTACCGCGGCCGCGGAGATTTCCCGTAGAGATTCGGGGATTGCTGGAAAGGATCCCCCGGGCGGATTTGATATTGGCTGTGGTTTTGGCTCTTTGCCTGCTCATCCCCCTCGGTTTCCGCTTGTCCTTCCTGACTCCTCCTCAGGGCGAAATCGATCTGCCCGTGAGTGAAGATATCGAAAAGGCGATGATTCAGTATCTCATCCCCGACGAACGGAGGCAAAGCGATCTTTCCAACTCGGAAGAGAATTTTCTTGACTCGATATCAACTTCGAGTTATACAGTCCGTAGCGGTGATACCATCTCGGGAATCGCCCAGCGTTTCAGTCTCAGCATGGATACCGTGATCAGCTTCAACAATATTCAGGATGCCAGGAGCCTGAAAGCGGGTACTGTCCTGACGGTCCCGAATTCCAGTGGACTGAAGTACAGGGTGAGACGGGGGGACTACCTCGGCGGTATAGCCAGGAAGTTCGGGGTCGCGCTGAACGAACTGCTGGATTGGAACAATCTGGAAACATCGGTAATTGTGCCCGGCCAGGAGTTGTTCATTCCGAGCGCGCGGCTCAGTGAGATGGAACGCAATCGGGTTTTCGGCCGCTTGTTCATCTACCCGACCAAGGGTAGGATTACGGATCGATTCGGTATGCGTCGAGATCCCTTTACGGGTATGCGAAGGTTTCATAACGGCGTTGATCTGGCCGCAGCCGTGGGAACCCCGGTTATGGCCTCGATGTCGGGGAAAGTAGCCATGTTGGGGTACAATCCGACGTACGGAAAGTACCTCATCCTGACGCATCCTGAAGGGTTTCAAACCCTCTACGGACATCTCGATGCCTTTCGTGTGCAGAAGGGAGAGAGTGTAAGACAAGGCCAACGGATCGCCGATATGGGCAATTCAGGCTACAGCACGGGTAGTCACCTTCATTTTTCGATCTTTCGTAAAGGAGAGCCGATTGATCCTTTCGAGTACCTGCACTAGGGTGTTTCATTCGCTCCGAGTTTCAGCACAGCATCGCCTGTATTCGTTCAAGCGGCAGATTCGTAACATCCTGCGGGTGCGGTTGCTCATTCCTCTGGAAATCCTGGTAATCCGCTTGCTATACCGGGTGGAAATTATGCTTAAGGTGTTTACCTGGCGGTTCTGGAGGGGGCACCTGCGACTGCTGATAACCATGTTGTTTATCGCGATCTCGGCTGCTCTGGCCGTCTACCAGGTCCGTATGGTCCAGCTGGAAAAAGAGAAATTTCTGTACTATCCCGAGTCCTGGGTTTTCAGCACTCCCGTGCGGGAAGCGCTGCAATCCGCCGATGCTGTTATTGATAGTTCTGAAGCCAGATCAGTAGGCGGAGGTTCTCTTAGTGTGCTGCCCATCGATATCAAGCTGTACAGGGTACGCTCCGGTGATACCCTCTCAGGCATCGCGGAACGTTTTGGTATGGATCTGGATACGATCGCCTCTCTCAATCGAGAATGGGGTAGCGGCGTACATCTGATCCAGATCGGCGAGGCGATAAAAATTCCCAATCAGGATGGGATCTATATCGAGATCGATCAGGATCTGGATCTCCTCTGCGAGGAAAAGGGGGTTCCCGTCGAGGTGGTGTATGCGGTCAACGGTATCGATCCGGGGCAAACCAGCCACGGCATCGAGCTGTTCTTTCCGGGAGTGCAGCATACCGGTATCGAACGAAGCGTAATCACAGGCAGCGCCTTCCTGAAACCTGTTGCAGGTTGGTTGACTTCCGGTTTTGGCTACCGCCGGGATCCGTTTACCGATGAGATGCAATTCCATCGAGGGGTCGACCTGGCGGCGGCCGTGGGAACGACGGTACGGGCGGCTCTGGACGGAAAGGTGGTCGTGGTGGGCAGTGACCCGGTATTAGGGAACTACATCATGATTCGCCACCAGATCAGCTATTCCACCGTGTATGGCCATCTCAGCCGGATCTGGGTTTCCAGGGGGGCTACGGTGACCCGGGGACAGCGGATCGGCGCGGTTGGCAACACGGGCAGGTCCACGGGACCCCATCTTCACTTTGAAATCCGACGCCGGGGAGTGCCCGTCAACGCCTGGGGTTTGATGACATCCCGATATTGACAGTAGAGGGTACGGATGTGAAAAGAATTCTGTTCGCAGTAATCGGTTTGCTCGCCCTGTTCACAATCATCAGGGCTTATGCGCAGGAGCAGGAGGTTGAAAACCGATACATCATTCAGCCTGGTGTTTTGGAGTTCGAGACCACCGAAGGCGGCGCTCATCTGGCGTTTGGCTTTCTCGAGCGCAGTGAAGATCAGGGACCGGGGCGCACCTGGAATCTTTTTCCCCTCCGGCTGTCCCTGCGGGCGGGAAAGCAGAACTTTCTGATCGCCATGAACGGCCTGTCCTTTCTCAGCCCTGCGGGAATACGACTTGGAAGTCCCGTTACGGTTCGCGGGGTAAGGCGGAGAGATGTGATCAGCGTGGGAGGCGATGTCACGGTGGAAGGCACCGTGGAGGGAGACGTTTGGACTCTTGGAGCGAACATCGAGCTTCTGCCCGGCGCTACGGTATCCGGTGATGCCATCGCTTTGGGAGGCAGCGTCGAGGCGGACAGACGCTCGAAGATCGGGGGCAACAAACATTCCCTGCCGAACATCAAGATCCCCTTTTTAAGTCTGTTGAGTTCGGAGCATTCGGCGGCGACCTTTCGCTTCATCGTTGAGATACTGGGGATCTGTCTGTTTCTGCTCGTGTTGTTTCTGTTCATCCACTTCGGCCGGGATCACCTGTCCGGCTTGGGCGCCGTGCTGTCCAGCAGATGGAAGGGCTCGATCCTCTATCTGGTACTGGCCGTGCTGATCATTCCCGTGCTGATGGCTCTGTTGATCTTATCAGTGGTGGGGATCCTGATTATTCCCTTTATGTCGATCCTGCTGATGTTCCTGGCCTATGTGGGTTACGTGGCGATGGCTTTTCGGCTCGGGTTGTGGCTCCGTAAAGCCTCCCCCGATGTCGGGCCGGCTGAAGCTTATACGACTGGACTCCTCGGTCTGCTGGTTATCAAAGGACCCGTTCTGCTCGGAATTCTCTTCACCCTTTTGACGGCGGATTTCTTCCAGGGTATCGGCCGTTTCCTCTCCACGGTTGGTACCATAGCCGTGGTTGCCGCCACTGTTTACGGGTTTGGGGGTGTTCTTCAGCACATCCGGGCTCGAGCCCGATGAGCTGAGCTTGACCCCCCGCTGGCGGGCGCGCAGGAGCCAGCGGATTCTTGGGCTCCGGCTCTGCCGCAATCTGGCATCAACATTTACGATATTTTCTGAGGAAAAATCCGGGAATTCCTGTTGTAAATCGAGAATATTCTCACTATAATGGACGCAGAACTATTGCGTTCGGCAAGACCGTAACAACAGGAGGAACTACCGTATGAAAAAAGCAGACGTCGTAATAGTCGGGGGCAGCGCTGCAGGGTTGACCGCTGCAATCACCGCCCGACGGCATTACCCGAACAAGAAGATTATCCTGATCCGCAAAGAGAAGCTGGTACCTATTCCCTGCGGCATTCCCTATATCTTCGGGACGGTGGGAAGTACTCAGAAAAATCTGATCCCGGATACACCTCTGGAGAAACACAGCGTCGATTTCCTGATCGACGAAGTCACCGAAATCGATCGGGAAAAGAGGAGCGTGAAGACTGAAGGCGGGGAAGAAGTCGCCTACGACAAGCTCGTTATCGCGACCGGTTCGCTGCCGATGATGCCGCCGATCCCGGGCTTTGAGAAAGAGAACGTGTATCCGGTTTTCAAGGATGTAGAGCGTCTCAACCAAATGCAGGACAAGATGAGGGCCTCCAAAAATGTCGTGGTAATCGGAGGGGGATTCATCGGCGTCGAGATGTCCGATGAGATGAATAAGATGGGGAACCTGGATGTCACGATCTGCGAGCTTCTCCCCCATTGCCTCCAGCTGGCCTTTGATCAGGAGTTCTGTGCCGAGGCGGAAAAGCTGCTAGAGGAGAGGGGAGTGAAGATCCTGGCCAACCAGAAGGTCGTCTCAATCGAGGGCGACAAGAAGGTTACCGGAGTGAAGCTTGGCGACGGCAAGGTCCTGGAGGCGGACATGGTCGTTGTCGGTATCGGAACCGTTGCCAATGTGGAACTGGCGAAGAATGCAAATCTGCGCCTCGGCCCCACCGGTTCTATTTGGGTTGATCGGACCATGCGCACAATCGACGAAAACATCTTTTCCTGCGGTGACTGCACGGAGAAGTTCTCCTTTTTCGGAGGCAAACCTTCCAAGCTCAAGCTGGCTTCCATAGCCTGTTCGGAGGCCAGGATCGCGGGGGCAAATCTGTTCGGAATCCAGCGCGAGAGCGTGGGAACCATCGGAGTCTTTTCCTCCGCCATTGGCGATCGTGCCTTTGCCGTAGCGGGGATGGGGGAAAACTTCGCCAAACAGCAGGGCTACGAAGTGATCACTGGAACTGCGGAAGGCCCGAACCGCCACCCCGGCGGCATGCCCGGCATGGCTAACCAGAAGGTCAAGTTGATCTTCGAAAAACGCACAAAGGTCCTGATTGGCACGCAGATGATGGGGGACAATGCCGTCGGAGAGCTGGTTAACATGGCCTGCGCCTGCATACAGCACAAGATGACGATCGACGACATCGCCTGTTTCCAGATGGGAACCCATCCGGCGCTGACCGCTTCGCCCGTGGTTTACCAGTTCGTCAATGCGGCGGAATCCGCTCTGCTGGCCATGTCGTAGGGGAGGAGATCAATGCCAAAAATACTCGTGATCGATGATGACAAGGATTTTCAAGAAACAACCCGGATCGTTTTGGAGAAGAACGATTTCCAGGTCGTTTCTGCCTACGACCCCGATGAAGGCCTGCAGAAGGTCCAATCGGAGACGCCGGATCTGGTTATCCTGGATGTGATGATGCCCAGCGATTTTGAAGGTTTCGACGTTGCTCGAAAGATCCGGGAGGAGCTGAAGCTGGTGAAGCTTCCGATCGTACTCCTGACCGCTGTGCACGGCGCCAAGAAAGTGCCCTACCGCTTCGCGCCCCACGAGCAGTGGCTGCCGGTTGATTATTTCTTCGACAAACCCGTAGCCCCGGACGTCCTGATTTCCAAAGTCAAGGAGTACCTCAATATATCGGAGTGATCCCAGGCGGAGTCCGGCGGCGAGAGAAGAACTGCTTTCCACCGGCTGAATAGGTAGATTGCGGAGGGGGATCGCTTCCCATGAAGTCGATCCCATAGGATAGAGGACAGAAGTGCAGCAATCCCCTTGGAAACGAGCATTTCGTGGTCTGCTCAACAACCTGAAGATGAGCGTCCCGATTTTGCTGGGTGTGCTTCTGCTTATCGGTCTGATCACCACACTCGTACCGAAGGCGTTCTTTTCCCGGGTGTTCACGGGCAACCGGGTGCTCGATCCCCTGATAGGCGCAGTTTTCGGGAGCGCTGCAGCGGGTAGTCCGCTGACCAGCTATGTGATCGGAGGTGAGCTGCTGAACAACGGGATCAGCCTGGTAGCGGTGCTGGCTTTTATCGTCAGCTGGGTCACCGTCGGAGCTGTGCAGCTTCCCGCCGAAAGTATGATGCTGGGCAAGAGCTTCGCCCTGCTTCGAAACGGGATCAGCTTGATCATGGCCGTGGTAATCGCCGTCCTGACCGTGCTGATATCCGGGATCTTCTGATGAAGAAAGCTGTTCGAAAAATCGGGGCGAACTGGATTTTCCTCTTCGCTGTCGCGCTGCTGTACCTGATCCTGGGATTGTGGGACGCTCAGATCGTGTTCGCCGCTTTCGAGGCATTTCTCACTCTTCTGAAGAGAATGCTGCCGGTCCTGGGCGTTGTGTTTGCCCTTCTTTTCCTCTCCAGCCTCCTGCTCAGTCCCAAGGCCATAAACCGGTACCTGGGCAAGGGGGCGGATATACGGGCATGGCCGGTTACCGTCATTGCGGGCATACTATCTGCCGGGTCAATCTATCTGTGGTACCCTCTGTTGGGAGATCTGCAATCCAAGGGAATGAGAGACGCCCTGATCGCCGTGTTCCTCTACAACCGAGCAGTTAAGATCCCCCTCCTGCCCATGATGATCTACTACTTCGGTATTCGGATCGTGGTAATCCTTTCGATCCTGATGATCCTGTTCTCGATACTGAACGGCCTGCTGGTGGAGTGGTTGCTTCCCGCGAAGGACAGAGGTAATAAAACATCCTAAGGTTGGACCCGGCAAGCCAAGCGGCTGCCGGGCTTCTGCCCGCCATCCTCTCAGGCAATGGGTGATCCAGGGGACAGCGCCCCCGGATCACCGCTGTAAGCTCATTTCTTTTTGGATGTATCCGCCTCCAGCTCCTCGATGTGTTCCCGTAGGGCTGCCAGCTGATCTTCGAAGAACTTCACCTGGTTTTGAAGCGCTTCCTTCTCCTGCTCCGCCGAATAGGACGGAGCGTAGGGATAGCCGCCGTAGGACGGAGCCCAGGACCCCCCGCCTGCTGCCGGGGGGGGAGCACCCCACCAGCGTCCTCGTCCCCTGCCGAACCCTGCGCCCATTCTACCGCCGTAGGCATTCATGAATCCCGGTACGTTGTACCCGGCGCAGTAGCCAGCCCCTCTGCCGGTCATCGGTCCCATACCGGCGGGACCTGTTCTGTCTCCTCTTGGCATTTGTTGCCTCCTAGATAAAAATTCTTTTAGGTTCTACCTTCCACCGCGGCCCCTTGCGAAGCCGCCGCGACCTCGTCCGTGTCCTCCCCGACCTCCCGGAAAACCGAAACGTCCCCCCCGGGATCGGAAAGCCCCGTAGCCCGGATAGGCGCCTGCGCCATAGGGTTCGCCAGGGTAGGGATATCCGGCGGTCCCCATAGGCGCACCGGATGAAAAACGGCCTCCGTAAGGATTCATAAATCCCGGAGTGTCGTAGCCGGCGCAGTAGCCTGCCGCCCTTCCGGTCATGGGTCCCATGCCGGCGGGGCCTGTTCTGTCTCCTCTTGGCATAATCTCTCACCTCCTCCGTTAGAAGTTACGACCACGGGCCGCGGCCGGCATTACCACCGTGACCGTGGACGGCATTACCGCCGCGGCCGCCATGCCCGCCGTGTCCCCGTCCCTGCGGGCCGCCCCTGCGTCCACCTCTCCCCCAGCCGTGGCCGTAGGGAGGATGAAATCGAATCACCCCTCCTTCAATGCCGATTCCTCTCTCCTGCACAAGCGCTGTAGCAATTTTTTTCCGAGCCTGCTCGACGATCCTGCCGAAAGTTGGTCGTGATACATTCATCCTCCGGGCCGCCTCTTCCTGGCCAAGATTTTCCATATCGGCGAGCCGCAGGGCTTCCAGCTCATCGAGAGTCAATACCATAAAATCCATCCCCGGCGCAGCCGCAGGTTGCGGCACGAAACAAACACCTGGGGGATCGAAGCCGATCCAGCGGGGTTTAATGGGACGGGCCACTCAATACCTTCCACGGTTTCCAATTATTTTAAGCATATGCTCATAATGAATATAGTACTTTCAAACCCGGTTGTCAAGCGCCGCTGGTATTTCTTGGGATCCGCTACGGCCTCGTGAAGTATGCGTTGAAGTGTGCGTCGAAGGGTCCGGTTCTGGGCATCTGTCAGTCGAAATAGATATTTTCCGCCACCAGGTACTGGAATCGTTCACCTTCGATCTCATTGGGCTTCAGGTGTGTGAGGATCCGGCTCAAGCGCTCCGCATCTGTCCTCTTTTGCTTCGAGCAGAGCATAGCCCTGGCTCCGGCCAGTGCACCGTTGCCGAAGCGGATGATCCGATCTTTGTCGAATCTCGGAAGCAGCCCGATCGCCATAGCATTGTCGATATCCATGAAATTTCCGAAAGCCCCGGCCAGATAGATCCGCTGGAGCTCTCCGGGCTCCACCCCGTAGTAGCGGATCAACAGGTCCTGATCCGTACGCAGGCCCGCCTTGGCAATGATCAGCTGGTTTATGTCCTCCTGGGAGATGCAGATGCTGTCGGCGAAACAATACTCCTTTTTAATGCGCGCCCTCCGGTCCATGATGCCGTGGTTCAGCAGCTCGGCCAGCAGGTCGATGACCCCTGACCCGCATACCCCGACGGGATGTTTGCCGCCGAGGGTCTCATAGGCGGCCCGGCCTGCCTCGATCTTGAATCGCGTAATCGCACCCTCGATTGCCCCGACTCCGCAGCGGATCTGGTATCCTTCGTAGGCTCCGCCTGCGGCGCAGGAAGCGGTCAGCAGCTTCTCCCGATTACCGATGACGATTTCCCCGTTGGTACCGATGTCGATGATCATTCCAATCTCATCTGCTTCATACAGCTCCGTGGCTATTATGTCGGCCAGGCAGTCGGAGCCTGCATGACCGCCGATCAACGGAGGACCGTACACAACCGCTCTTGGGTTGGTTTTCAGACCGATGCTCGAAGCCGGGCAGGTCAGTGTAGAGAGGTCCTCGGCCTCGAAGGGGATAAATCCCAGGCCGGTCACGTTTTTGCCGAAAGACAGATCCCGCATGGTACTGTTGCCCACAATCACGACCTCGTAGATGCGGTCTGTTACCCCCTGCTCTGCGGGCAGCAGTTTTTCCCACTCGACGAGGGATTGGTTGATCCCTTCGACCACAGCCTCCTGCAGCTCCGCCAATCCCCCGGGATGGTCGACGGTGTAGCCGATGCGGGAAATCACCTCGTTGCCATAAGCGATCTGGGGGTTTTTACTGGCCATGACATTGCCGACATTCTCGCCGTTTTCCAGATCCACGACCTGCATTACCAGCGTGGTTGTGCCGATATCGACCGCCAACCCGTACATCCCGTCCCTGTAAGGACCGAGCTCCTGCCCGTTTGCGTGCATCACCCGCTCACCCACCCGTCGAACGCACGGATCGAGCTCGACCTCGGTCTGGGCATAATCGGAGAGCACCGTGTATTTACCGAAATTCGGTATGAACACATAGATGTCCCGCCCGATATCCGCGATCTTTGCCTGACAGGCCAGGCGCTGTCCGTGATCTATCTTGTTCCTGCCCAGCAGGCGCAGCTCGGCGGCAGTCACCTCCGTCAGGGCAGTCGCACCCCTCTCTAAACGGACAGCATCCCGACCGCAGTCGCCTCTCCCGCCGCACTCGGAATCTATCTCCACCCCCCCGATTCGGCGGATATGCTCCAAAACGCTCTCCCCCAGTCGAAGCTCCACTCCGCTTCGGCCCCGGGCGTATTGGGGGAAGTACATTTTAGCCATATGCGCCTCCATGATTTTTCGATTTCTGGTTTGCAGGTATCTCCAGGAATTTGCCGGAGGCCGTGGCCCTGATTTCCCCGCCCTGTTCAAGGCACGCCCTCAGGAAGTGCAGGCGGTGGGAAGAACACTCGAGCCAGGCCCACACCCGGGCAGTCCGGCCGATATCCACGACATGCCGGAAGCGCAGGTTCAGCTCTCCCGTCATTCCAACCAGTCCATGGGCAAACAGGCAATTGGTCATAGCCGCATCCAACAGCGTGGCGACAAAGCCCCCATGAAGAGCATGGGGAAACCCTTCGTAGCAACCCGGACAGGTAAAAGATGCTTCCACCTGGCCTTGCCCATTCACCTTAAAGTGCAGACCAAGGCCCTCTCTGTTCTCCCGGCCGCAGGCCACGCAGTGGTCGTGCCAGGAAGATCGGGTCGCTTCGAGATTGCAGCGCATCGTTTCGAGGGACATTGAAGAAGAATGGATTTCGTGCATCACCAAAAACAATGCAAAACCCATGCCCCGGCTTCGCTGCCTTTCCAACGATCTGTAACTCCTGCGGCGCCCTGGATTTGTCCGATTTCTGGCTGCAAAGCTCCCGTTTTGTTCTTGCAACATGCAGAGATATCCCCTAGGATAAACATGCGGAATGCATGAATAGAAAAGGACAGTGGGATGCATCCTGACAGGTTGATGGACAACACAGACAGTGCGATTCTCGATTCGATCAATGAAGGGGTCTTCACAGTGGATAACCACTGGAGGATAACGACCTTCAATCGGGCGGCGGAGAGAATAACCGGAGTCAGTCGGCAGGAGGCGGTGGGGCGTCCCTGTTCGGAGATCCTGCGGGCGGATGTATGCAAGAAGGACTGTGCGTTGGAGCATACGTTTTCCGAGGAAGCTCCCGTGGTAAACGCCACCGCCTGCATACTCAACCATCTGGGAAAACGCGTACCGGTTCGGCTGTCAACCGCATTGGTGAGGGATGAGAAGGGAGAGGTCATCGGTGGGGTGGAGACCTTTCAGGACCTCAGTCAGATCGAGCAGCTGCGCAAGGAGCTGCAGGAGCGCTACACCTTCGAGGATATCGTCGGACGCAGCCCGGCTATGCGCAAGCTGTTTGATATCGTACCGCAGATCGCCGAAAGCTTCAGCACCGTGCTGATCGAAGGGGCCAGCGGGACGGGCAAGGAGCTGTTCGCCCGGGCGATCCATCACCTCTCCCCGCGGAAGGACAAGCGATTCGTGGTGGTCAATTGCGCGGCTCTTCCGGACACGCTGTTGGAAAGTGAGCTGTTTGGGCACAAGGCTGGGGCATTCACCGATGCCCGCCATGACAAGCCGGGTCGCTTCGTACTTGCAGACGGCGGAACGATTTTTCTCGATGAAATCGGAGATATTTCCCCGGCCATGCAGGTTCGGCTCCTCCGGGTTCTTCAGGACAGGATCGTCGAGCCCCTTGGTTCAATCGAATCGATCCAGGTGGATGTCCGTGTTGTGGCCGCCACCAACAAGGATCTGGTTCGGCTGGTCCGGGAAGGTCGGTTTCGTGACGATCTGTATTACCGCATCAGGGTCATCCAACTCAAGATCGCAGAACTTCGGAGCCGCAGGGAGGATATCCCGCTGCTGGTCGATCATCTGGTGGCCAAATTTACCCGTCTCCAGGGCAAGGATATAGCCGGTGTGTCGGATGAGGTTATGGCCAGGTTGATGGAATACGACTACCCGGGGAACGTGCGGGAATTGGAGAACATTATCGAACAGGCTTTTGTGCTCTGCCGGGGCGGGCTGATCGAGCTGCATCACCTGCCGCCGGAGCTGCGCCCCTTCGGTTCGATCGGAACCGCCCGGTTTCAGCCCACCTCCCTCAGGGCGATGGAAAAACACTTGATCTGCGAAACCCTCCAGCGCTACCGCGGAAACCGCGGCAAAGCGGCCCGGGAGCTGGGAATCGATGCAAGCACGCTCTATAGAAAGATCAAGGCTTTGGGGCTGGAAGTCCCGGAGCACGATGGCCGAAGCCGAAGGGCCTGATCGAAGCGGGGGGTGCGAAGCCCTGCGGACGATAAAATGCCGCTCCTTCCTAGCGTACCTCTGGCTCCGTGTCGATCCTCTCCCGATACTCGTTTATCAGCTCCTGGCAGATGCGGCGTTCGGAGCCCTCGCATAGAAAGCGCTGAAAATCGTCGAGAAGATCGGCACCTTCTGCTGCGGATTTTTTGACGAATGCAAGGAAACAGGCAAAACGCTCTATTGCCTCCTGGTCTACGGCATGCTCGAACTCGCAGGCTATCCGCTCCGCCGTACCCCGGCTGAGGGCAAGCACACTCTGAAGAAAATGACTGATGATGTAGTGATTCATCACAATCGTGGCGGCTGCGTTGTGCCCCTCCGGTGTGAGTGCAATCAGCTCGTAGGGCTCGTACTCGATCAGTTTCTTGCTGGCCAGGCTTTTCAAGGCGGCGCTCACCGTTGACTTGGACACGCCCAAATGTCGGGCAATGTCCCGCACCCGGGCTGTCCTCTTTTCCTTCTCGATCAGGAATATCGCTTCCAGGTAATCCTCAAGGGTTGAACTGAGTTTTTTCTCCATATCCCGGATCTTCGTCTTTTTCGGATTCATGCGCCTGCTGCTCGCATTCGATCAGCAGTCGCTTGAACCTGGTGAGGTTGATTTTGTACGGACGAATCGGTATGCCCATCCAGTCGGAAAAATCCAGCAGTTTTTCCGGATGGCGCAGCGAGTAATCCTCCCAGAACCCCACCGAATCGAGTACAACGGCCCCTCCGGTGTGCTGCGGAAAGGTTTCATTTGCCTTCCCCTTGTCCCAGTCCTGGAATACGTAATCCCTGTGGATGACCCATCCCGGAGTAAGCCAGAAGACCTTTTCGCCGCCGCGGATCGCCTCTCTCTCCTCGGAGCCGGCCAGCATATCCACGCAATGAGTCGCGTTGATTCTGGCTATGTTCTTCCCCTGCTCCTCGATAACCCGGTCGATGGTTCTGTAGGGATCGTTCAGGTCGATGAAGCAAAACTTTCCTCCGTAGACCACGATCACCGCCTTGCTGTGTCTCTTTGCCTTGGCAATCCTTTCGACCAGCTGCTGCTCCAGCTCCCTGGGGACTTCGTGCCGGCCCGGTTTCGTGTATTCGATCTTGATTCCTTCCAGGAATCCGCTATTCCGCAGAGAATTCAACTCCAGGCTCAGCGTCCCGCAGGCTACGATCGAGCAGTGTCTGAGGTACGAATCCGTTTCAACAGCCGTTTCCTCTTTCCCTTCGAATTGTGCGGCGTCCATCAGAAACTCCCGTAATTATGGTTGAACTTTGTTCTGAGACTAGTATAAAGTTAGACACATCAAACGTCAAACGATAAATTCGAATGATCATCCCGCTGCGGGCAATATGGCGTCGAACAGGAGCGTTTATCAGGCGCCAGCCCCTGAACTTCAAGATTATGATCCTCCGCCGGGCTCTCCACGCTCTGGCTCTCAATCTGGCGACGCAGTACAACTCGATCTATGCCGTGGCTCTCGGCGCCAACCCGGTCCAGCTTGGATCGATATTCAGTGTGGGAAACGGCCTCGGGGCCCTCGTCGCCGTACCGGCGGGATGGATCATCGACCGCTACAGCCTCAAGAAGGTCCTCCTGGCCGGCACCCTGCTGCTGCTGCTGGCCTCGCTCAGCTACGCCGTTGCGCCGCACTGGGTTCTGCTGTACGCGGGAATGGTGTTTCTCTACACGGGGATACGAGTTACCTGCACTGCCTGTACCGTGATTGGAGCAAGAGAGCTGCTCAACGAAGAACGTGCCACGGCCAGGGGACTGTGCCGGACCATCTCGGCTATGGTCACTCTTGTTGCTCCGATCCTGGCCGCCTGGATAGTCTCTCTGTCGGGGGGAATCAATGTAGAAGGGATCCGGCCGTTGTACTACATGCAGTTTGCCGTCTTCGGCGCCATCATGGTGGTCCTGATTGTGTTCATCCGGGAACCCTCTCATGCGGCCAGTACGAAGGCAAGACTCCGAGTCGCGGATTTTGCCGAGATCTTTCGGGGAAGACCGGTCCTGATCCGGGTTCTGATAGTGCTTGCCCTCATGGACATACCCTGGAGTATGAGCAAGCCCTATATGCCCCTCTTCGCCTTCCAGATGAAGGGTGCCGAGGAGGTTCAGCTGGCCGGTATGGCTGTGACGATCAGTATCGCCTCCCTGCTTTTCGCCCTACTCCTGGGAAGACTGGCGGACCGCCACGGTCGAAAGAAGCTGCTCTTTCTGATAGCCCCATTGAGCTACCTTTCAAGTTTGTTCCTCATCCGGGCTACCGGGCCGATGATGCTGTACCTTGCCGGATTGTTTTTTGGATTCAACAGCATCGCCACGGCCCTGGCTGCGGCCATGGCCTCGGAGATCGTACCGAAGGAGCAGATGGGACGGTGGATCGGCCTGATCGGGCTGATCCGGGGTCTGGTCAGCATTCCTTCCCCGCTGATCGCAGGTCTGATCTGGGAGCACATTGGTCCCCAATATGTGTTTATCTTCGCCGTGCTGCTCGACGCAGCGGTGCGGTTGCCCCTCCTGGCTTCGATCGGAGAAACTCTGCGGCTCGGTACGGCAGACGGAAAGGGCGGGAAGAAGGCCGGGGGGGATTCGATCCGTTAGAACGAGCTTGCAATATGCAATGGTCTGCTCTTCCCTGAACGTCCGGGCCGAATGCCCATGCATGCCCTCCTCTCTGACGTAACTCTATGGCAGGAAAGGCTCTACGGTAGCCGCCGGTGCTCAAGGCGCGCCGCCGTTTCTCAGGTGGCATGACATTTGCAGCTTCATCTCAGGTATACGGCAGGTATACGGATGGAAGGGGCCCAAGGGGAGGTTTGGTGATGAGCGAGTGTCTCAAGCTCGATTTGAACGAGATGCCTTATTGCCCCCCTGAGAACGTGATCAAAGCCGCCCAACGGGGCTCAATACACCTGAATCGCTATACCGAGGATGATGCCCTGCAGCGTCTGGCGGCACTTCTGGCGGAGTACGCCGGTGTGGGCAGCGACCAGATCGTGATCGGTCCGGGTTCGGATCTCCTGCTTCGGGAGATCGTTTTATGCTTCGGCATTCGCAGAAAGGTGGTGATGGTCAGCCCGACTTTTCTGCCCGCTGTGCGGGTGGCCGGACACTTCGCGCGGAAGCTGGTCAGTATCCGGCTGGACCGTCCGGACTTCAATCTGCCCCGCGAGGCGCTGCTCGAGGAATTGAAGGAGCCGTGCCTCGTGATCATCGACAATCCCAACAACCCCACGGGAAAGCTGCTCGTGGACAGGGAGTTCGTGGAGGAGATTCTCGAGCAACCCGACACGCTGCTGGTCGTGGATGAGGCGTATTTCGAGTTTTCCGGTCTGACCTTCGTAGAAAAAATTGCCAGCCACGCCAACCTCGCCCTGGCCCGCACCATGGACAAAGCCTTTGGCCTGGCCGGCGCCCGAATCGGCTACCTGATAGCGGGACGGGCTTACCTGGGCGCCTTCTCTGCTGCCTTTTCCTTTCTGCCGCAGCCGAGCCTGGAAGCGGCAATCGAGGCCCTGCTGCATCAGAACTACATGTGGAAGAACGTCCAGCGCGTCGTGCACGAACGGGAGAGACTATCGGGGGAGTTGGAGATGCAGGGAGAAACCGTGTTCCCGAGCAGCACCAATTTTCTGCTCCTCAGGTCGTTGATACCTTCCCCGGCCGAGGAGCTGCGGCAAAGGGGTGTGCTGGTGATGGACGTTTCCAACCAGCTCGGTCCCGGGTTCATCCGGGTAAATCTGGGAACTCCCGATGAGAACGATGCGTTCCTGAGAACGTACAGAACAATTCGAAAGCAAAAGCAAGAACAGGAGACAAGTTCATGAGTATCGTTTCGGATGAACCGCTTGATGATCTGCAGCAGCCTGTCAGGATCGCCTTCGGCCCGGTACCTTCCAGACGCCTGGGGCAGAGCCTGGGCATCAACAACATCCCCCATAAGGTATGTACATACTCCTGCGTGTACTGCCAGGTGGGTCGCACCCTGCGGTTCCAGATCGAACCTTCGCCCTTTTATGAACCGCAGACCGTGGCTGCTGCGGTCGCCGAAAAGGTCGAGCAGGCGCGGAAATCGAAGGAAGCCGTCGACTACCTGACCTTCGTGCCAGACGGGGAACCCACCCTGGATGCGAACATCGGCCTCACCATAGATCTGCTGAAACCTCTGGGACTCAAGATCGCCGTGATAACCAACGGCAGCCTCATCGACCGCCGGGAGGTGCGGCAAGCCCTGATGAAGACCGATTGGGTTTCCTTCAAAATAGATTCAGTGACAGAAATAACCTGGAGAAAGATCAGCCGACCCCATTCATCCCTGCCCCTGGATCGCATCCTGGAGGGAATGATCGAGTTCGCGAACAGCTATGCGGGTACCCTGGTGACCGAGACGATGCTGGTTCGAGGCCTGAATGACGAAAACGGCAACCTGAATACGATCGCCGCTTTTCTGGGCCGTTTGAAACCGGAAACGGCCTATATATCCATACCCACACGCCCGCCGGCGGAGTCGTGGGTCCTGCAGCCCCTTGAGGAGAACGTCGCCCGGGCTCACCAGATTCTGAGCCGGGAAGCGAGCCGTGTGGAACATCTGATCGGCTACGAGGGCAACGCCTTCGCCTCCACCGGGGACCCTGCGGAAGATCTGTTGAGCATAACCGCCGTACACCCGATGCGGGAGGAAGCGGTGAAGGAGCTTCTTAGCCGGACCGGGGCCGGCTGGTCGGTTGTGCAGAAGCTGCTCCAACGCGGAGCGCTCGTGGAAACCGAGTATGAAGGGCGGAGATACTTCATCAGAGCGTTTCCTAAAAAGAAGGCCCCTGCGTAAAGCTGCCGGTGCCGTGAACTGCAGCGCGATTCATGGCTTTTTGCGGAAATTGTAAACCCGCCCCGAGTTGAAGTGTTCGTCATGGAGGAGGTCCGCCTCCCATTCGGTTTCCAGCGAGAAACCAAGAGCGTCGAGCCTGTTTCTGATCGCCTTTATTTCCGCTGAGCTCATATGCCGCGGGAACACCGATACCAGTCCCTCTGCCCTGACCAGCGCCGCCACGGATGCCAGCAGGCGCTCTCTCTCCCGGGCGGTGAAATAGTAACTGTGAATCACGTCGTAGAGGAGCACCCCCTGCAGGAGTCCTCCAGCAAGGATCTGTTTCATCTCATCGAGAGAGTGCACGGGATGGACATTCTCGAGGCCTCGGGAAGCGGCCTCCTCGATCAGATCGGCCAGGAGGTGTCTGTTTCTGTCGAGGGCATAGACGGTGCCTCTGCTTCCGACGACCCGGGCCGCCGGAATGGTGTAGCGGCCCCTGCCGCAGCCAAAATCCAGAACAAGATCGCCGGCTCGCAGGCCCACCTTCTTCAGCAGGCATTCCCCTTCGCCCGCAAACCAGCGCCGGATATCTCCGTTCATCCTCCTCCGGCTCCTCTTCTTCAGAGTATGAGATTCAGGGCACCCCCGGTGAGAAATACTGCAAGCAGCATGATCCCTATCGACTTGAGGCCGCCTTTGAATCCCAGCTCGCGGAACAGCACCACGAAAGTGGCGACGCAGGGAAAGAACATTGCCAGGACAACGCTGCCGATAATCATCTGTTTGCTGGTGAGCATGAGGGCTGCGAACAACCCCAGGGCCACGTCCTTTCTCAGCATTCCCACCAGAAGGGGAACCACCGCTTCTGAGGGCATTCCCCAAACCCTGGTAACTACCGGTTCAGCGAATTTGGCCAGATAGGTGAACAGATCCAGCTGATAGAGCACGTTGACCGCCACGATCGCCGTCAGGATGATGGGAAGAGCTTCCCGCACGAAACCTGAGATCCGCAGCCACATCTTGGCCGCGAGCGCCCGGGCTGAAGGCAGACGGTACGGGGGGATTTCCACCAGCAGCTCCGGCTGGAACTCCCGGGAGGTGAAGCGCAGGATCAGGCTGATCAACAGCCAGACCACGAACAGGGTCCCGTATACCACCAAAACGGGTCCTATTCCCCGCCGCCCGAGAAGTCCGATGATCATGGCCTGCAGAGCGGCGCAGGGGACGGCGACCGATATCAGCGTGGCGGTGATGAAACGCTGCCGCCGGCTCTCCAGGATGCGGGTGGCCATGATTCCCGGAACATTGCATCCCAACCCGAGAAGGGTGGGTATGATCGCATAGCCGTGCAGGCCGATGCGATGCATGAAGCTGTCCAGGAACACGGCCAACCGGGGAAGATAACCGCTATCCTCCAGGAGTGACAGGACGAAGTAGAAACTGAGGAGGTAGGGAAGGACCACCCCGAGGGGAATGAAAATACCCGAGGTCAGGATGCCGAAGGACTGCATGAAATCGATCCGCCCATCCACCAGGGTTCCGATGAACAATCGGTGAAGGAAGCTTCCGGGGCCCAGAAGCGCGGAGAGCCGCATCAGCGGTGGTTGGAGAACCTTGTCGAACAGCAGCTCGGTCCCGAAGGGCAGTTCGACCCAGGGTGCACCGACTATGCCTACAGCCCCGGCTATCAGAAACTCCCCGATCAAACGAACCAGGGAAAATGAGAGGGAGATGACGACCAGTGCGAACAGGCTTCCCCAGAGAGGATGAATGCTGATCTCCTCGAGTCGCTCGGTAAAACTATGGTGGTGATGCTCGAGGGTTTGAACCCTCTCCACCAGCTCACCGACCCGTTGCCATATCCGGTCTCTGTCCAGGTGGACATGCCCGGCAGATGCGCTGCCGTTGCCTGCCTGGGACGGATGCTGGATATGGGGATGATGTCCGGGATGGCCAGATTGGTTTAGGATGGGCGGTTGCTGCGGCTGCAGATCCAGGCAGGTGTCGACAAGCTGCTTCACACCCTCTCCGCTGAGGGCTACTATAGGTACGATCGGTACCCCGAGCTCGGCGGAGAGCCGCTCGACATCTATGCCGATCCCCCTGTGCCGGGCCTCGTCGCTCATGTTCAGGGCAACCACCATCGGCTTCTTTTGGGCGATGAGTTCCAGGGTCATGGGAAGGTGCCGCTCCAGATGGGTCGAATCTACGACGTTGATGATCCGTTTGGCATCATCGATGAGATCCACCGTTACCCGGGCGGCTTCATCGAGGGGCTCCAGAGAGTAGGTTCCCGGCGCATCCATAACGATCAGGGTGCTGCCTTTGCCGCGCATCCTGCCCATGGCGTAGGACACGGTAGTACCTGGGTAGTTGGAGGCGATGGTGCGTACTCCCGTGAGGTGAGAGAACAGCACACTCTTGCCCACGTTGGGCTGCCCTACCAGAAGGATATCGTTCTTCAGATGTTTCCGGGGCCTCTGTGCCGCGCTTCGGGTTCTTCCCTCCGCAACCCTATCCTGCATCTACCCGCACCTCACCAGAATTTTTGCGGCCATCCCCCGCCCGATTGCGACCTGGGTCCGTTTGACCTCAACGACAACCGGTCCGCCCCAGGCCAGCGCGGAGAGCTTGTGAAGCGTCTGTCCCTCGACCAGCCCCAGACTGCGCAGCCGCGACTGCATCCCCCGGCCGCCTTTTATCGCGACCACGGTTCCCTGATCCCCGGGCTTGAGCTCAGTCAGCAGCTTTTCCATTGCTCTGTTTCTTCCCTTTCAAGTTGTTCAGACAATCACTGATGCAGCGCTCGCAGGTTTCTGCGGAATCCGGGCGCTCGCAGAAATAGCCGGTTTCCTCGATCCAGTTGATGTCCAGACGCGGACAGACCTGGATGAAATCCACGAACTGGGCAAGGCGATCGAGTATCTTCTCAGATACTACATGTTCCATTTTACAGGCACTGTCATCGGCCTCGGAGGCCTTCACACCCAGCACCTTTACGAAGAAATCCTTCAAGACGAGGTGCCGGTGGCTGATGTTGGCGGCAACCCGTTCCCCCTCCGGTGTAAGGGTGGCGATGTCGTAGGGAGCATAGTTGACCAGCTCCCGTTCCGACAGAGCGTGCAGCGCGCCGGTTACCGAAGAGCGGTTTACGCCTAAACGCTTCGAGATCTCCTTTGCCCGGGCCGCCTTGTTTTCCCGTGCCAGCTGATAGATCGCCTCCAGATAGTCCTCCAGACTGGCCGTAAGGGTTTTCGCTTTGTTCATTGGTTCTCGTTTATACTATAACACAAAACTTCGGTTTGTCAAACTTTTTACGGCCAGGCGAAAAAAAATTGAATTCCGATGGGACGCCGGGATTGCGGGTTTACACCGCCGATGGTGTGGGCAATAATGTCGCGATGCAAACGTATTTGGATTGCTACCCCTGCTTCGTGCGCCAGGCGCTGGAAGCGGCACGGCAGCTGGGGGCGGACGAGCAGAAGCAGAAGATCGTTCTGGAACGGGTTCTGGAGTTGCTCAAGGGTATCGACCTGTCTTTCACCCCACCGCAAATCGGTGACCGGGTCCACCATTTGGTGCGCCGGGAGCTCGGCGACAGTGATCCGTATCGCGCCTTCAAAGAAAGCGCGACTCGAGAGGCTTTGGCTCTACTGCCTCGCCTGAGGAAGGTCTTAAGCCAGGCCGAGGACCCGCTGGAGACCGGGGTACGATTGAGCATAGCGGGCAACATAATTGATGCGGGCATCCACAGTACCTACGAGCTTTGGCCCACCGTGCAGCGAGTGCTTTCCCAGCACTTCGCCGTCGAGGATCTTGATGCCCTGCGGCAGAGTCTTCTCCGTGTGCCCTCGGTGCTCTATCTGGCCGACAACGCCGGGGAGACTGTTTTCGATCGGCTGCTGATCGAGTGTCTCGAGGTGCCGGTCGTGTACGCGGTGAAGGGAGGGCCGATCCTCAATGATGCGACGGTTGAAGATGCCCGTATGGCCGAGGTTGACCGGGTGGCGCAGCTGCTCAGCACCGGCTCCAATGCGCCCGGCACGATTTTGGAGCGCTGCTCCAAACGCTTTCAGGGGGTGTTCGACGAAGCACCCCTGGTAATTGCCAAGGGACAGGCGAACTATGAGACCCTCAGCGAACAGGGCTCTAAAGTGTTTTTCCTGCTTCAGGCAAAATGTCCGGTAATTGCACGGGATCTGGGGGTGCCGGTGGGCGGCCTCGTGCTCCGCCGGGGCTCCGATCCTGAAGGGCGCTTTGACGGGTCTGTCTCGGACAAAGTGGTTCGGTAGATCAATTTGCGCGGGTGCGTTTCAGCCGGTAGGCGGCCGGCTGCCGTACCTCATCGTCGCGAGGAACGGGTCGGTTATAGGGCGATCCTGCTAGTCATAGGCCAGTCGGGTACGCTCATCCGCCATGGTTGGTTCGATGATCTGTTTCCAAAGCGGGTCATCCCACGTTCCCAACTGCCCGTGCATGTTCAGGTACTTCTGCGGTATCGGGTGGGTGCCGTAGACGACTTCCAGGCCGTATTTTTTCGTGATGAAGTCGCGAAAATAGGTGATGTAGGGGCATGGCGGATACCCCACGACCAGTCCGGTGGCAAGATGGATTGCCTGCGCTCCGTTGCCCTTCATCTCTTCCACCGCATATTCCACATTCCCGCCTGGACAACCATCGCACGTGGTGTAGCCGACAACTTCGACCTGCCTGTTCTCATACCGGCTGAACGCCCCCTCCCGGTTTCGCAGCGATCTGAAGCATTTCCCCCCCGCGCATCGTCGGTAGCGGTCGCAGATGATGATCCCGATCTTCGTCGTTTCGTCCATGATTTCTCTCCTCACAATATCCCGGACTCCGATCGCAACGGGCAGGGAAGAGCGGTTCCATGGCCCGTGCTTCCATGGCATTCGCCGCCGGTTTGCCGAGCGTCCGAGAAAAGATATACCACATCGGCAATCCATCGTAAAGAAGCCCGATCAGGCCCGACGGATCCGTCGAATGGCGGAAGAAGCGGGTTCGTGCGGTAATCGGGAGCATCCCCTTTGATCACAACGTGAATGAGGCCCTCAAGAACGGAAGTACCATATTGGTCTGCATCAAAGCACTGCAGGAATTGCGGATTTACGCATTCTCCTCAAAATAACACTCTGTCTTTTTTTTGAATGAAACGTTGTCTCTTTTTGCCTGAGAGCACCCGCCATTGTCTTCCGTCAATCGATCCTTCACTTCGGGTAAACCGGAGATGTTGTTGCAATTGAATCTACAGTAGTTGACTGCTTTTTCTATACCGGTGTGACCCAAGTTGGGCATAGAGGCGTACATCCGGGAAAAGATATCTTCATGAGCTCTGAAACCGAAAATCCTGTCTATCAGTTCTCTCTCCCTGAGCAGATTTAAAACCAGAACTTCATTTTTCCTGGACTCTTGAATAACATGCAGCAGTATCCGGGATGTTTCATGAAATAGAGACTTGCATCTCTGCATGGCTACCCTTATGTGGTTTTTCGTATCGTTGACGATCTTACGGCCGATTTTGTCTATTTCCTTGATGTGATTGAGCTCATGCTTTTCGGTATCCACCAGTGCACGCCCAAACTGGGTAAAGAGAGATTCAATCTTGGCGACGAATTTGTGTTCCTGTACGTATTCAACATCGTAATATTCGAGTTCATGGAAGTTGACTTTGAGAAGAGTCAAAATATGCAGTATCTTTCGTATGTTTGTATCCAGTGACTTGTTTAGAAGAGATTTCCTAAGTTGGGAAAAGGTGCTGGTAATCTCACTGTCCTCCAATGGACTGCTTTGAAAGTTGAGATGAGCGATCAGATCGTCGTATTTCGATTGGATTTCCGCCTCTTTGGTGTTTGTACCCCGGGATTGCCGGAAGAGGAATCGGCTCTTGGCTTCGATGTCAGAGAACAACGATTGTTCCAGATGTTTGATTCTCTCAAAGAAAGAACTTCCACCCTGATCGCTAACCCCGTCTGTGGCAAGGCCAGTTTTTTGAAAATCCTCGTATATGCTGTTGAAAGTGTCGTGAGCGTGTAAAAATCTGACAACCAGAAGAGGGAGGAACTCCTTTTTTCTTCTGATGATATAGGATTGGCTGTAATTATTCGTGCTGGTCATCTTTCCTCTTGGAAAACCTTCTCATGTAGAACCTCTGTCCCTCGTATTCGGTCTCGATGAGGCGACACTGTTTGATCAGATCTTGCACGACCGGCCAACCGGCCCCCGATTTTTGTATCAACTCCTTCACGGCCTCCTCCCGCATGGGATGGACGGCTGTAGTGCTCAGAAGATTTTCCTCCACGTTTCCCGAGAAGGCGAACGCATCACATTCGTAACCGATCAGGTATTCCACTTGGTTCACCTGCCTGCTCAGGATCTGATACGCACGGTTTACGACTTCTTCATCCGGGGGATGCACGCGCTTTTCGCACCGGCGGTCTGGTGGGTATCGACAGATAAGCCCTGGCGGGCTTCAGGCCGGCCAGAAAACCGGCGACCTCTTTTAGGTTTTCAGCCCCATCATTCGTATCTTTGGCAAGCATCGTCTCCGTGACGATCTCTCCGCTGTAGTCTCTTCTAAACTGGAGCATGCCCTCCAGGATCGCAGACAAGCGAAGGCTCCTATGGGGTCGATTTGTTTTTCGCCAGATTTTTTCAATTACCGAGTCGACCTTGAGGGAAACCCAATCAGCATTCATCAATTCTTCTCTGACATCTTCGCGCCAGATGAGGGAGGCGTTGGTGATCACCGCTATCTTTATGCCCAGAGGCTGCAATACCCCGATTGAGCGGCCTAGATTTTCATCCAGGGTGGGTTCCCCGTCAGGGACGAAGGTGAGATAGTCGATCACTTCACCCGCCCGCCGCACGCTTTTCACTCTCTCGCTGACTTGTTCCAGGATCCTCTCCGGCTTGTAGAAGGTCTGGCGTTTCGCCTGCATATTCAGAGTTCGGCCAACCTGGCAGTATACACAGGAATAGCTGCACACTTTGGGAGGAATATTGTTCATTCCCAAACTCCGACCCAAACGTCTGGACGGTACCGGACCAAAAGCAATCATCCCTTTCCTCCCACGCGAAAATTAATGAAAGTGCTCAACAGAGAACCTCCATTTTTAAAATCTCGTTTCCCCCCACAATCACCTCCATGTATCCCGCCAGGGCCTGATCCAAAGCCGAATCGCCGGTATCGACCCTCAAGGCCTGGAGCTTGTTGAGTTTGTCTTGCGTCCCTGCAACGATGATGTTCTCCGTACCGACCCGTTTGATCACTTCCGGCGTGAACTGCTTGTTCCCGCGGCCGAAGATGAACCCATTGCCGCCTATAGGAGTAACGATTATCTTTCTCTTTTCGAATTTCTCGACCAGGTCAAGAATTCCCTCTTCATTTAGGTCAGAGCCGACCAACTGGCCGTTCGCCAGAGCATCCACCCCCAACAACGTCTTGGTCAAACCCAGCGCATCGGTAATGGCTTTCACGGTGGTCCCGGGCCCGAGCAGGTGTAATGCGTCCCTGTGCATTCGCCGGACGATATGGGCGGCTATCTGCTGTTTGATTTCCGATGCGGATACGCTGGTATTCGAACTTTCCTTGCCCCGCTGCAGATCATTCCTGATTGCAGGGACCATAAGATAGCCGTACAATGTCGATGCCAACTCGTTATCCCTGAAAGCTTCTTCATCGATATCCAGGACCTCTTCCGCTCCCGTATGTGCTCCTTCTATAAATGCATCCACCATCCTGGCGGCTGCCCTGCAATTTAAGGCAAACACCGCGCTGAAAATTTTTACCCCGGACGGTACGGCAACCACAGGTCTTTTCAGACCGATTGCATCATAGATATCCCTGGCCGTTCCGTCACCGCCGACAAAGATCAGCAGCTCTATCTCCTGATTCAACATCTCTCCGGCAATTCTTTTGGTGTCTTGCGCCGTGCTCTTTTCTCCCACATTGCCGATGACTGTACAGTGGATGTCGAAATCACGGATATGCTCTTCTCCCATCGGACCCGCAGCGGCGAACAGGTGTATTTGGTCTTTGTCCTTGAGGTGGCTGAGTAGTTCTTTTGTTCTTACCGGAGTAACCGGTCGGGCGCCCAAGGCCAAAGCTTCATCATATGCCTGCCCATCGGTCCCCTTCAGGCCCACACTGCCACCCATTCCTGCGATGGGATTCACGATCAGGCCTATCTTCTTCTTCATTCCTACCCCCTGTTAACCGGAGCTACTTCTGGTGCTCGATCAACTGAATCGTAATTTTCTTCATTTCCTCTATAATGTTTTCCGTCTTCTTGAAATTTTCTATGTACAGGGCACATTGCCGGGCCTGTTTTTCCGACAAGGACCGGGTGACCGTTTTCCCCTTTTCTTTTCTCGTCCAGATGTGATAAGGACCGTGCTGCATGTGTTCGCTTTCTCTACAGCCACAATTTGGTTTTCCGCACTTGCGGTATACGGACATCACGGTACCGTTACAGACAAAACCGATATGAGCCAGCTGATCTTGAAGCTCGTTGTATCTCTGCAGAAATTCTCCCGTTTCGCGTTTTGCAGCAAGTTTCTGATCGTGCATTGGAGAGCCTTCCACTGTTATCTTTAAGTAATATAAACTTAAAGATAATGAATGTCAAGGTGGAATCCTGACCGTTTACACAGGACAATCGGGTCACGCACCTCCATAAATGCGCGCGCTGGGGGCGATCAAACTGTGATGCTTCGCGAAGCACACCTGCTCCACCACCAGGAACTTCTATCCGTCCCTGTGTGTGTTTGATTCCTCCGTCCTTCAGAGAAGCAGGCGCTCGGCAGCGTCGGGGTCCTCCAGAGGAAAACGCACGACCGCCAGCTCCGGGCCGTCGTGGGCGGCGCTCAAACACCAGGTTTGGCCGATGCGCTGCCGCCAGTGGCCGCTCAGGCGGGCCGATTCATGCACGTGTCCGTGAAGGGTAAGGTGCGGATGCCTCTGTTCGATGAAACGGCGTACGGCGATGCTCCCGACATGCACATCCAGCGGCGCGGAATCGACCATCCGGCCGTCCAGGTCGGCCAGGTCCAGATAACTTGCGTACGGCGGTACATGGAACAGAACCACGGCCCGTCGCAGGTCATCCTTTCCTGCCAGCTGCTGCAGCTCCTGCTGGATCGTGAGGGTTGACGAGTCCCGCTCCGTCACCGGAACGCTCCTCCAGCCGCTGGTCGGGGCGGTTGCCCCGACGTCGACGTAGCGGGACACATCGTAGCGCTCCCAATCCTTGAGCATGAATGGGCTGGGTGGGATGCAGGCGTAGCCGTAGAGGGTGAAGCTGCGAAAGGCGGTTTTCCTGTTGTGCAGGTAGCGCCACAGGCCGTCTCGCTCCCCCGCCTCCAGCGCCGCTTCCTCCCGCCGGGGATCGTCATTGCCCAGGATCACGGCGACCAGCGGATATTTTTCCTTCATCTTGCGCTGAAGCGAGCCGAATCCCCTTGCAAGATAACCTTCGATAAAGGAAGTCGTTCGGCCTCGGGATGGTTGCGGCAGCAACCTTCCGAAGGGCAGGAGATCTCCCCCGAGAAAAACGAGATCCGGTGTCGCGGCTGGAATCAGGGAGAAGAGTTTGTCGATTTTGTCAGTCGAGCCGTGGAGATCCGAAACGAAAAGACAGAGGCTCATCGTCCCAGGTTCAGCGGCCGGGCGGCATCGGTCACCGCGCCGATCTTGACGGCGTAGCTGGATTTGCGCTCGATATCGTTGTCTGTCACCAGGTGGATGTCCAGGAGGCGCTCGCTGCGGATGCCGGTGCGCATGTAGTTCATTTCGGTCAGGCTCAGGCTCCAGCCGTCGAACCAGGACAGCAGTTCCCGCTTCTGCGCTTCACTGCCCCGAAAATGCACCAGCAGATCGATGTCGCTGGCAGCTGTGGCCGTAGCATTCTTGGTGCTTCCTATAACGTACATCGCCTCCACCCCGTAGCGCTGTTTGTCCAGCTCCCTGGCGATCCGTTCGGCCACCCGCATCCGCCACCTCCAGTGTTCTCCGCTGTGCATCGGCGGTCGTTCCCTGCCGGCCTCCTCCACCATACCCCGGCCGCCACCGGTGCAGAAGTAGGCTGCCGCTTCATCCATCTCCGCATTCATGGCAATACACAGCACCTGGCCGTCGGCAACCTGGGGCACGTCGATGACGCGGATGACCTTCTGCAATCCGGCATATTCGGGAACCAGCTCTTCGAGTATATTTTTGCTCTCGACGAGGAAGGATTCATTGAACAGCACTCCCGGCTCATCGGGGTACAGGGGCAGGTAGCGTATCCCGGACTCCACCAGATCCTGAAAGAAATGCGTGCCGAAGGACAGGTCCGGCACGTAGTTTCCCTTCTGCCGGGCGATCTCGATCAATACCGCGGTGTTGTTGATCTCCGAGTAGGTCACCGGTACTCCCAGTTTCACATCCCCCCGGCTGCCCCAGCGTCCAGGTCCCATCAGGATGAACTGTCTCTTGGGCAGCAGGGAGTTGAGCCGTCCGATCGCCCGGCCTACGTTCTTCAGCTGTTCCAGGGTCTGCAGATCGCTGTAGCTCTCCGGATCCACGTAGACAACGTGGGTGATGTCCGGGACCAGTCCGTTGGAGATGTATTTGCGGGCGTTGAACAGTATCTCTTCGTCTGGGAGGTCCTTGGGGATCGGGGCGGGTCGGCTTTCGGCCCCTGCGCTTTGGGCGCGGCACTGCAGCAGATAGATCGTCTGGCCATCGACGGCGAACTCCATATCCACGGGTTTGCCCATTTTTTCCTGCAGCAGGTCCAGCAGGCCTTTCATCTCACGGATGAAGGTCGAGTTGGAAACAACGCCCTCGAAGGTGGGTACCAGATCATCTCGTTCGAAGTTCAGGCCCAGCTTCGTTTTTCTGCGCAGGATCCCGTCCTGATGTACACTGACGATATTTTCGATGTTTGGATACTTGTCCCCGATTTCCCGAAGCAGCTTGCGGAAATCTACCGTAGTGAAGCTGCGCTGCTCCAGATCGATTACGTCGATCTGTCGCGGCGAGTAGTACAGGGTCTCCTCGACCGTGGTGTTCACGTTCAGTCCGGGCTGTCCAGGCGCGATGAGTATGGGGTAGTCGTCGGCAAGACGATCTACAGCCCGGGTTCCCAATCCCGGTACGAGCCGCAGCAGCCCGTCCTCCCTTCGGATCCTCGGCGACCAGCGGAAATCGTTGCTGCTGAAGGCGACACCGGAGAATGCGGGAAAGAAGTATCGCCCCACCCGGGTTCCGATAACCTCCTGGATCATGATGCCCATCTCTTCATGAAAATTGATAAGACCCCGCTCACGGCGATACTCGATGGGATCAGGGGAGAACACGGACGCGTACACTTCAGAGATTGCGTCCATGAGACTGTCCAGGCGTTCCTTCTTGGAGCCCTGATTGGCCAGGAACAGGCTCTTGTATTTGCCTGAAAAGGCCGAACCGGTGCGATCCTCGAGCAAACTCGAGCTGCGGACGATGATCGGGTGTTCTCCCAGATCATCCAGACAGGCTGAGAGCCAGTTGATGATTTCGCCGGGAAACATGGAATGTTTGAAGATCTGTATGATATTCGGATACTCCTCCCGGATCTGCTCGATGGACTTGTACTTCTGCTCCAGGATCTCTTCCAGGTCATTGTAACTGAGGAATGTTTGAAGCGTGTCCGATGTGATATACCATGTGGTGGGCACGCGGATCCGGCCGAGGTCGGGATTGTCCCGGGAGTAGCGCTTGAGTATCTGTCCTGCAATGAAAAGACCCGCGCTCTTCCCGCCCAGCCGCCCGTGGCTGTTCTGGGGAAAAATTGTGCGCCTGAGTATTTCGTAGAAGTCGTGGAGATCCGCATAGTCCTTGGCGATATCGATAAAGTCCAGCTGGTCCGTGAACAGACGGTGGATCAGCAGAACATGTATGTTCTGGCGTGTGTAGGGGGTGATCTCGACCTCCCCGGGTTCCATGTAGTGGTAGCGTGCGATGGCGTCCAGCAGATCACCGAGGGAGGTATCCAGGTTTTCGAGCGTCTTCACCAGAAAGCCCACCCGGTTCTCCTTGACCCATCTCTGGACCAGTTCCAGGAGCTCCTCGTCACTGAGGTTTCTTTGGGCGATGGAGAAGATTTTTCGGCTCAGAGCTCCGCTGGCAAAGACGGCTCGCTTTTGGCTGGGCCTATTGTCCTCCAGGATCGCGTCGATGGGTCTGCCGCGCAGCGAGGTAGTGGCGCCTTCTTCCTGATCTTTACCAGTACGGTCCTCCGCCGAAAGGTTCACGCTCTGCAGCAGATCTCTGGCTTCTTCGATCCCTATCCAGCACAGATAGTTCAACATCTTACGGGCGATTGTGGACAGGAGCTTGGTGTCGCTCTTCTCCAGCAGCTCGATTACGATCTGCCACTGTTGTTTTGTCTGAAAGTCGAGCTGCCGGCGGGCATCGCTCCACTGTTCGGCCGCAGCCTTCAGCTTGCGCTGGAACAGGTAGTGCCCCAGGCGGTCGGCGATGGTATTCAGCAGCTTCTGCTCCTCCGGCAGGAAGGGCTTGCGATCCCCCGCGCTTCCAACCTCCCCGGTATAGCAGACTACGATCCGGCCGATTTTCTCGCCCTCGCTGAGGATCAGTGCGCTCTGACAGCAGCGGCCCTTCTTGAAGCCCTCTGTTTCGTAAGTCTTTCCTTCAAGGGACAGATGTGCACGGCAGAGGGGGGAGTACTGCCATCCCGAGGGGATGATGTCTATGATCTTTTGAAGCACCTCATCCAGCGCCAAGTCGGCGTCGCCGAGAAGTTCTTCAATTTGGTACAGGCAGTTCAGCTCCCTGGCCCTTTCGGTCAGGTCGTCGATGATCTGCTTCCAGGGTTCCTCGTTCATTCCAGGATCAATCCTTTCCCGCTTCTTCCGTCCACACATATGGACAGCGGAGTTTCTGAGCGTACGTGACGCAGATGTTCGGTCTCCCGGACCGTCGCCTGCCCCTGCAGCCATGCCCAGTCGATCGGATACTTGTGGGGGTCCGGGACGCTGAAGTACAGAACACCCAGGCTGGTCATGTTGTGGAAAAAATGGGAGCCTTGACTCAGATCCGGATTCATCTGTTCGAGGGTCGTCTCCACTATGACCCGCGCACCGGAGATTTGGCCCCATCGTACCGGTATACCGAGCCATGGATCGGCGCTGCCCCAACGGCCGAATCCGATCAGTACATAGGGGGCCTGCGCCTCCAGGAGACTGGCGTTGAACCGCTGCACTTCAGAGGCTATCTGCGCTGTGCGCTCGGCGCGAAAGGTCTCGGGTCGGACGTAGAGGATATCCCGGAGTCCGTTCAACACCCCGTTCCCCATTGCCCTTTCGGAGTAGATCAGCAACTTATCCTTATCGAAATCTTCCAGATCCACCATCGCGCCCTGAGAGGACACGACCATGGGCCGCGCTTGAAGAAAACCGAAGCGGCTTTCCCGCTGCCGGTGCGGATCGAAGGCCACTGCGAACTCGATCTCTACCTCCTCTCCCACCTTTTTCTCCGCCAGTTCCAGCAGCTGCACCAGCAGCTCATTAAGTGGGGTGATGCGTCCCTGGAGGACAGGGGAAAAATCCACCAGGCGGGGCGCCCGCCCCGAGCTTCCCATCCGCAGCCGATCGGAAGCCGCATCGTAGGTGGAACACACGTACTGGAGCGTGCCGTCCTGCTCGGCCTCGGACAGAGAACCGTCGTAGAGGTACTCGGTTTCCCGGATCGGATCGTACTCCTTAGGTGTTCCCATAAATACCGACCAGAAACGGGTCTGAGTGGCCTTGAGAAGCTCCGAAATCGTTGCGTAGGGAGGCATCGCCCTGGGCAGGGCGGGGCTGTAGCTCCATACACGTCCCCCGTCCACGATGGTTTTACCCAATCCGAGGGCCAGGTTCACCACCCCGTCCCGGGGATCGGCGCTGCCCGTCGGGTAGAAGTTGTACGAGCGGGCTACACCGGAGATCGTGGGATAGTAGCGTTCGCCGAAGCGGTGCCCGACCACCTCCTGAATTATCACCCCCATCCGCTCTTCCCGGATGTCCGCCCCGATGCCGCGGAAGTACTGCCGGGCGTCTCGAAAGTACGTGGAGGCATAGACAACCTTGATCGCCTCCACCAGCCTGCGGAAGCGGCTCTGCGGGTCCGGCTGGTTGTTGGGGATCATCTTGGTCTCGTACACCCCGGCAAAGGGCTGATACAGGGAATCCTCGAGAAGACTCGAGGAGCGTATAGCCAGTGGTTCATGGACAGAGCTGATCAGCGAGAGCAGGTCTCCGACCACGGTGGGCGGGAGCTCGGCCTTCTGGAACATATGGGCGATGCGCTCGTCCTCCAGCTCCGACCGGGCAACCTCGTGCAGGTTGTTGAGCTCCATGAACTCCTCGAACACCCCGGTCAGCAGCACCGTCATGCGGGGGATCGAGATCCGGATGTCTTGAAAAGACCCTTCCGGAAAGGCGTGTTCGAGGCTCTCTTTGACCGATGCCAGACCCGCCGCCTTGCCCCCCGGTTCTCCCTTGCCGATATAGGTGAAGGTATCCGCGGAGGTGCCCGCCCTGCGCGAGCTACGCTCGTAGCGCACGCCGCCGCCGGCCGTAGTTGTCAGTGGATCCGGAGGCTCAGCTCCCGGCTGTTGTTCATCTCTGGCCATGTCTGCTTATAGTATACGTCCGCCCCGGCGGATGTTGGAAGGGGGACTCCGATGCTTGTTGCGGGCTTCTGTACCAAACCGACTATCTATACCCAACCCCGCTCCCGGCAGGCCTGGGCAACCCGATTGACCGCGATCACGTAGGCGGCGTCCCGCATATACAGATCCTTTGAACGGGCCAGCTCGGACACGTCGATGAAAGCACCGGTCATCCTGGTGTCCAGCCTTCCCAGCACTTCATCTTTCTCCCAGAAATAGTTCATGTTGCACTGCACCTGCTCGAAGTAGCTGCAGGTGACCCCCCCGGCGTTGGCCAGAAAGTCGGGGATCACGAAGATCTTGCGTTTCCGCATGACCTGATCCGCCTCGGGAGTTGTAGGTCCATTGGCCCCTTCGCCGATCACCTTCACCGAGGGGGCAATCTTGTCCGCGTTGTCGGCGTTGATCTGGTTCTCCAGGGCGCAGGGCAGCAGTATATCCACCTCCTGCTCCATCCAGGCTTCTCCGGGGAGCACCTCGTATCCCGCCTCCTTTGCTTTGGCCTGGTCGATGCCGCCGTAGCGGTCGGTGATCTCGAGCAGCTGGTCCAGATCGATCCCCTCCTTCCGGCGGTAGCTGTAGGATTTCTGATCGTTCTGATCCCAGCAGGCCACGCAGGTGACGGTCCCGCCGAGCTGCTGGTACAGACGTATGGCGTAGTGACCCACGTTTCCGAATCCCTGTACGCTGGCCGTTGTCGATTCGATCCGGATGCCCAGCTCTTTTAAGGCTTCCCTGACCGTGAAGATGAGCCCGTACCCCGTGGCTTCGGTTCTCCCCAGGGACCCGCCCATCCCGACGGGCTTGCCGGTGATCACCCCCGGATATCTGCCGCCGGTGATGGTCTCGTATTCGTCCAGCATCCAGAGCATGTGCTGGGCGTTGGTCATAACGTCCGGAGCCGGCACGTCCCGCACCGGTCCGATATCCCGGGCCAGCTGCCGCACCCAGCCGCGGCAGATCTGCTCCTGTTCCCGCAGGCTGAGGTTGTGCGGGTCGCAGACCACGCCTCCCTTACCTCCGCCCAGGGGAATATCCACCACCGCGCACTTCCAGGTCATCCACAACGAAAGGGCGCGTACACCGTCAGCCGTTTCCAGGGGGTGGAAGCGTATTCCCCCCTTGGCCGGGCCCCGGGCATCGTTGTGCTGGATCCTGAAACCTCGAAAAATCCGGGAAACGCCGTCGTCCATGCGCACCGGGATCGCGACATGGTACTCCCTCAGGGGAAAGCGCAGAAGGTCCCGCATGGGTTGTTCCAGTTCGATTATGTCCGCCACCTGATCGAACTGTTTCTGGGCCATGTGAAAGGGGTTGTAGTTTGTTTGTGCCATTGATGATTCCTCTGTAAATATTTCAAACGATATTTCAAATCCAATTTGAATTTTATTACCGATTATCTGATTTGTCAAGGATTTGTTTAGTCAGTGTTTTATTAGCCAGGAGTGCGAATGTCAGAACCGGTTTTTTGCCGGTCGCCGTCGCGATTACAATATCCGCTGCGCCCTTTGCGTCTATTAAGGTAAGATGGAAAAATCGTTTCGAGTGAGAGGAATGCTGGAGCAGGGGCCGGTGTTCTGGTTTGTGAATCGCAGCGCTGAGCGCGGGTTCTATGCCCTTGACGAAGCTTTTAGCCGGGAAGAGGCTGCCGGCCTTCGGCGGGCGCTGAAGAGACGGAATCTCGAATGCCGAATCCAGAAGATTCCCGCCTCCACAGCAGCTGAACAGCCGGCCGCCTGGAATCTGATCGGAAAATTGGTTGAGCTGGAGCAGGAGGATGCGGACCAGCTTTCCTTTTCGGTGGTTGGCTGTCTGGAAGCGTAGATGTACACTGGTGTATTCTCATTGATAGGCAGGGGCGATTATGGGCGGAGGGTCTAAGAAGGCGAAAATTGGATTGGCTCTGGGTGGAGGCGCGGCCCGGGGTTTGGCCCATATCGGCGTATTGAAGGTCCTGGAAGAGGAACAGATACCCATTCATTGTGTCGCCGGCACGAGTGCGGGCAGCCTCATCGGCAGCCTGTTCAGCGCCGGTTTCAGCTGGCGGAAGATCAAAGAAACGGCCCGGAATATCGACTGGGGTGACCTGGTGAGCCCAACCTGGCCCACCCTGGGCATCGTGAATCCGGCCAAACTGGAAAAAACCTTGGACCGGATACTCCAGGGCAGGAGTTTCGAGGATATGTCCATCCCCTTTCGGGCCGTAGCCGTCGACATCACCACTGGGGAGGTAGTGGTGCTGCACAGCGGTTCGGTGGCCAGGGCAGTACGGGCCAGCTGCAGTATCCCGGGGATCTTCGAACCGACCGAATTGGAGGGGCGTTTGCTGGTAGACGGTGGACTGCTGAACGACGTGCCCACCGACGTGGTTGGTGATATGGGCGCGGAGCGCGTGATTGGGGTGGATCTGAACACCGACCGCCTCGTGCCCAAGAGGCCGGAGAACCTGATCGAGATTTTCTACCGCAGCCTGAATATCCTGATCTACAACAGCGCCCAGAAGGCCGGGAGGGCGGCCGATGTCATTGTGGAGCCCCGACTGGATGGGTTCTCCTACCACGATTTGGGCAGGCTCGATGAGCTGATCGCCCAGGGAGAGCGGGCAATGCGGGATCAGATCGGTACTGTGAAAGAAATCGTCCGTTAGGCTTCCCCCTGTTCATCTCTCGGGGATTAGCCTCTCAGCTGCCGCCGCGCACCCCCATCTTGTACAGGTACAGATGCAGTTGCTCATCCGTGGCAACCAGGGGAAAACCTGAAAAATCAAAGGTATTGGCGATGATCCGTGTTCCCGGCCGGAGCTCCCGACGCAGTTTGTCCTTCAATCTGTTGTTTGTATCCTGCAGCAGGTAGGTAAACACCACGTCGGCTTCCCGAAGGTCAACGGAGAACAAATCCCCCCGGATGACCCTGACCTGTTTCCGCACCCCCATGATAGTCACGGCGAACACGCTCCAGAGGTAACGGGACACATCCACTTCCACTCCCACGGCCCGGGCTCCGAACCGGCGGGCGGCTGTGATCAACACCCGACCGTCGCCGCAGCCCAGATCGTAGACAACCTCACCGCTTTTGACTTCAGCCATTGCGAGCATCGAGCAGACGACTTGTCGGGAGGTTGGGACCCAGGGGGCACCCTTGGAGCTGGTCGACACCAGGGATATGAGAAAAACCATGATCAGGAAAAACAGCACCGCGATGAGGATTTGCATGGGCATGAGTTTCTCACAGAGGTGGGGGAATGGGAAGCCTCGGTTTGAGTCGGTCTGCGGAGGCAGCTTCCTGGACAGTTTGCAGATCGTCGCCCCGATAGCGATCCGGTCATCGAGGATTGGTGCCATCCGTTTGGCCGCGTCCGTTTGCCCTGCATCGATTACCGCCCGCCACTTGCCGCGTGCCCGATTCTATGAGTACGTTCAACCCGTAGAGAGGAGAATATTTCTATGGATGTATGGGCAAAATATTCCGACGGAGTGGAAGTCTCCGACAAAGTATTCAAGATCCTGGCCTCCTTTGCACCCGCCGGGACCCTGGACGTGTTCGCCTCCGATCAGCACGGTTCTTTCCTCAAGCTGCTCGGTTCGTTCTTCGAGCAGATCGGGGAGAAAAGGGATTCCACAGACCAGGATGTAACCGAGGTCTGCCGCCGCTTCGCCGCGGCACTGGAAGGGCGCAGCAGTGCCTGCCTGTTCAATCACCTGGCCTACAAGAGTCCCGGCTTCCGGGAGCTTCTGGGCAAGGACGTTCTTCTGATCGGTCGGCTTGAGGATACCCGAACAGAGGCGATCGAAGGGGGACGGGGACAGCTGGCCCGGCTGGCGATCGAGCCGGAAGAGGCGGCATCCTACGTCGACGGATTCAAGACTCTGGTGAAGTTGGATCCCGACCACACTGAGAGCTGGAAGCGGAATCTGGAGTGGCTGAAAGACGTATATCGCCGTGCCCGGGAGCTGGGAAAGCCCCTGTTCAACGAGACCTTGATCTTTCAGCGCCCCGGAGAATCCAAGACCGAGTCTGTGCGCAGGCTTCCCAAAGCCCTGGTGGAGATGGCCAGGACCTTCAGCCCCCATGGGGATTTCTACAAGACCCAGGTTCCGGTGCTTTGGACCCAGGAAGGCGACACCGTCACCCCGGTCAGCTCTCCGGTGGAGATCCGCAAGACCGCGGAGGCCATGGCGGAGGTATGCCCGCGGCCCATGCTGCTGCTGAGCGCCGCCGTGGATTTCTCCCAGTACTCGGCGCAGTACGCCCTGGTATCGGACATCTTCGCCGGCCCCATGTGCGGCCGCGCCTACTTCAAGGAGGCTTTCACCGATCCCTCCACGAAAGACTGGGACAGTCTTGCCGACAACTTTCAGCGTCTGGCTCTGCCCAGGATCCGCCAGATCCAGGATCTGGCTACCGTGGTCAGCCCGGCCTGGTGGGACAAGTTCAAGTGGATTTCCGATGAGGCCATGAAGATGATCGAAACCCGAGCCGCGGGCCTGCGCGAGAGTGTGCGCGGCGACTTCGGCTACTGAGCGCCCCGCTTCCAACCGAGATCAAACGACTCCTGCCTCTTCTGCTGATCCTCTCAGAGCACGTTCACTACCTGGCTTCCGATGCCCCGAGCGGCAGGGGCTTCGCTTGACTTAGAATTTCCAGTGATTATTTTAGTAGTAGAGGCAGAAGATGGCTTATTGGTTTCAGTACTGGTGGTTGTTGATTCCGGCGATCGTTCTTGGCATCATCGCCCAGTCGATGGTGCGCAACACCTACGCCAAATACAAGAAGGTGGGAACCCGCAGCGGCATCACGGGAGCCGAACTGGCACGGCGCATCCTCGACGCCCAAGATCTGCAGGACGTGCCGGTGCAGGACGTGGCCGGTGAGCTGACCGATCACTACGATCCCCGCTCACGGACCCTCCGCCTGTCCCACGACGTCGGCCGGGGCAGGAGCGTCGCCGCCCTGGGAATTGCGGCCCATGAAAGCGGCCACGCGATCCAGCACTCCCGCTCCTACGCTCCCCTCGCTATCCGCAACACCGTGTATCCGGTTGCTTCCTTCGGTTCCAAGCTGGGACCGATTGTCGTGCTTGGGGGCCTTCTTTTCGGGATCGGGGAACCGCTGATCACCATCGGCATCGTCCTGTTCGCTGTTGCCGTGGCCTTTTCAATACTGACCCTTCCCGTCGAGTTCAACGCCTCTTCCAGAGCCATGCAGCTGCTCGAGCGCAGCGGGACCATGACCCAGGGGGAACTCGAGGGAGCGCGCAAGGTGCTGAACGCCGCAGCCATGACCTACGTGGCCGCAGCCCTGGCCTCGGTCCTCACGCTCCTGCGCCTGGTGCTGATCAGCCGTCGCTGAAGCGCACTCCAATGGCGCTTTGGTGATCCGGGACGGAAAAGTCTCAACAACTCTCAAAAATAGCCGGAACCGGTTATAGAGACTACGGGTCCGGTATTTTCGGATACTCGAGAACGTAACTTCGACTATTTGGAGGAACAGGTAATGATTACATTGTACTATCGGAACTGGAGGATGATAGTCCTGCGGGGCGTGATGGCCACAGTGGCGGGATTGATCGCCCTGATCCTTCCACGCGACACCGTGGTAGCCCTGGCCACTGCGGTCCGTCTGGCCTTTGTCGGCGGCATGAGCCAGCCTCACCATCTGCGATGATTCCTGCCGGCCCCGAAGGCCTGGGTGCGCAAATCTCGATAAAACGACTCCAATAGTTTGCCGCCGGCCCCGGGGTGGTCGAACGCGACTCCGACGATCCCTCCCTCCCGATGAACGACGCGGAGTTTCAAAGAAACCTGCTCATACCCTACCATCAGCACGGCGGGAAATCCTGCGCTTCCGGGCTGCAGCTCGCCTGCGAACTCTTCGTACGGCAACCGAAGTTGAGCTCCGCTTTGTGAGATATTCCGTACTTCCATGGGAAATACCAGCCAGTCATCCGTCGGAAGGTACTCGAGGCGGATTACCGTATCCGGCCCCGGGCTCAAGCGGGGCTGGAGGCGTTTTGGTACTATCCCGTGGATGCTGTTCAACAGGTCGAGGATCCGCACGCTATGCTCCTCTTCCTTGAAGGGTTTGATAAAAACCGCCGCCACACCGATGTTGGCAGCCTCGACCGTCTGATCGACGGTCATGCTCCCGGTCAGCAGTACAACGCGAGAGCGCGGTGAGAATATTTTCAACAGTGATACCAGGGCCTTCCATCCCAGCTCCTGTTCGGCTGTGTCTATCAAAACGACCTCAGGCGGCTGTTCATCTGTGCTGTGGAACAATGCGTCGAAATGTTGATACTCGATTACCGTAATGCCGGCGAGTCCGAGCTTGCGGGCGATCGACTGGCGGGAGAGCAACGATTTCGAGACAACCGCAGCAGTGAATGCTACCGGCTCCGTTCCGGAAGCCTGCTCCATCGGGGCGGGTATCGGTTCGCGTAGGCTGCTCATGATATAGATCGAACCTCCTCGGGTCCTGCGCCGTTCCTGTCGTCGCGGCGCGGGTTCGTTTCTTGTCTGCGATAAGGATAACGCCGGATTGTTGCAGAACGCTTTCACAATCATTACGGATTTGAAATAAAGGTCGGAGACGCTCGGGAACTTACACATCTGTAATGTTGCTGAAAGGTTCGGGAAAACTTGAGGCTCTACTTTTCGATAGAGGAGGAACAATCGATGAGCTTCTTGCAGAGTTTCCGTCCCGAATGTGTTCAACTCGGAAGCAAAGCCCGAGACAAGACGGAGGTGCTTGCCGAAATCACCCGGATCGCGAAGCGTTCGAACCTGCTGGCGGGGTTTTCGGAAGAACAGATCTATACTTCTCTACGGG
>Ga0315553_10000161_pt1 | contig 58524 bp, 48 predicted proteins | sample SalMarSW160140MG_FD_203099 | JGI IMG/M metagenome (GOLD analysis project Ga0315553, IMG submission 203099) | Salt marsh sediment microbial communities from the Plum Island Ecosystem LTER, Massachusetts, United States - Salt Marsh Sediment SW1601-40 ...
TGTGTGCATTCTTGCCATTGGAATTACCTCTAAGTCCATTGATACCCTCAGAAACCGGGTCTGCCCCACGGCCTAAGGCTGTGGATATAAAGATTACCTTGTGGCGAGGCGATTTCATCTATCAAATTGATTTGACTGGAAGCTAGTGATATCTTCCGCGTTCACGGATCTCCTTCATTCTTGATAGTGTGAGTTCAGCAGTGTTTCCCAAGACTTCAACATACCCTTCAAGTGTGGCATCTAACATAGTTTCTTGAAGGTCCCAGTGGGTGGTTTCCAATGCTCTATGAATCAGATGAAGGTCTACTCCTTTCATCTCAGTGGTTGCATTCATCTCAGACAAGCCAAAGTCTATAATCCACATGCGTGATTTATCGTCTATAATGACGTTGCTGGTGGTTGGGTCTCCATGAACTACATCACCTTCATGAAGAGTAGCAATGAGCTTTCCAAATCCATAGCTTAGAGAAATAAGATTAGAACGTGGTATTTGTCCTGCTAATTGTTTGAACTGAGTTCCTGATATGAAATCCATTGTGATTATGTGTTTGTTGAGATCCACAGAGTATACTGCGGGAGTAGGCACTCCAAGCGTTCTTGATACTGTCAACATTTTGCATTCTCGACTAGTGCGTGATTTTCTGAGTTGCGAGTCTATGTCTTTCAAGAGGTAAGATTTGCCTTGACGCCATTTTAAAACAAGGGGTAATCCCCATTGTTCTACCTTGTAAATAATGGATTCAGCTCCCTTGGCTAATACTTGTTTCACACTAGCTACCTCCACAATATATCTTGGTCGTCAGTACGCCATTTCGGTAGTACATGAGAGTTCTCGACTTTAGTTTCATGACCTGTATTATATTGGAGAATACCATTCCAAGCTATCATCGCACCTTGATCTCCAGCCAAGGACGGAGAAACTCGATGAAACCGTGCGTCGTGTCTTTCTGCAACACCTGATAATATTTCGGTGAGGCGATTATTTCGAGCGACACCACCTGTCAGAAGTAGCTCATTCTTCTTAGTATGTGCTATTGCTCGTTCTGCAATTTCTGCTAGCATTCCAAATGAGGTTTCTTGTACACTAAAACAAATGTCAGGAATGGGAACACCCTCTGAATGAAGTTTTTTTGCAGCTGTAAGCATACCAGAGTAGCTCAGGTCCATTCCCTTTACCGAGTAAGGTAAACTATGATACTGTCTACCGTTCTTTGCTTCTTCTTCAACAATTGGTCCACTAGGAAAGCCCATCCCCAGCTCGCGACCAAGTACATCTAACATGTTTCCAATCGCAATGTCTAGGGTTTCACCAAAAGTCCTGAATCGACCACCCGCAAAAGCAATGATTTGTGTGTTCCCACCAGATACGTACACGGTCACGGGATCATTGAAATTGGATTCTAGACAACCAATCTCGATATGAGCAACACAATGATTGACACCAACAAGAGGAGTTTCTAGTTTGAGAGAAAGAGTTCTGGCAATTGTTGCAGTGGTTCTTAGGCATGGACCCAATCCAGGACCCTGAGAGAAAGCAATGAGATTAATTTCATGAAAATCAAGACCTGCCTTCTTAACAGCTTCTTTGATTATTCCTGGACCAAGCTCTGAATGATGACGACTAGCTTCACGTGGATGAATCCCACCTTGAGCCGGTTTAAGCATATCCCATTCATTTGAAAGAACCTTACCTTCACTGGTCACAACTCCAGCACCAAATGAGTGAGCGGTTCCTTCAATTCCAAGACAGTATAGTGTCATCTTTCACTTACCTGAAATGTTATGTTCTGGATAAATCGTGTGTTTCATCACCAGTTGACTCTTACGTTTGGACCATATAGAGATACAACGTTATCTAGCAAAGGCTTTATAATATACTTAGAAGGCCTCTTTTGAGAGGTGCCCCGAGTGCCTGAGAAAATGCCAATAAAAGCCCTAGAAGACCAACTCAATGATATTGTTTCGATAAAATTGAAAGACCAGAGAATCTTTCGAGGGCGCTTAACTAGATGTGACATATATATGAACCTCACACTTGCAGACGCTGAAGAACTTGAAAATGAAGAAATCAGAGCCAAGTATGGCCAAATTCTGATAAGAGGTAACAATATTCTGTGGATTCAGATTCCTGAATAGTCAGATTCCAGCAATCTTGGAGTCGAGTCATCATCTAAGGGAAATCTATCGCTCAATCTCGCGACGGTATCGTTCCACTAACTCTACAAGTTGTTCTTCTCCCTTTTGTCTAGCTTGTTCACGTACAGTCCGAATGAATGATTGGAGTTGTTGGTCGAACTTCCCTCGACTTATGAATGCAAATTCGTCAACTCTTTGAAGTTCAACTTGTTTAGCATCTACGACTGGTATGAGTGCCTTAATCAGTTCATCTTGCGGGAGATGGGAAAGCGGCGTATCTACAACGACGGCCCGTATCTCTCGATCTATCAATATTCCAGCAGTCTGTGGACCTCCTCCTGATGCATCCTCAAAGAGAACAACATCACCACTTTTTAGGCCTACTTTCTTGATGAAATCCTCGATACTCTCACGTGTGAAGTGGGGAATTACTTTGACTGCAAGCATGTCTCCACGCATTTCTAGACGTTTTACTCCCGTTAAGCGTTCAAGCCGTCTACTTAGAGTGTCTACTTGTTCTTTAAGTGAATCTGCTTCACGTTGCGTTTTTTTCAACGTGAATTTGGTTTTTTCCACTTCACGATCTCGTTTGATTTTCCAGTGGTTCTCACGACTGACAATCTCGAGACTGTCTGAAAGCTCACTCTCTCTAAATTTCAGATATTCTACAAATCGCTGCAAGTCCTCAATCTTTTCACCTAGCAGTCTGTTTTCCGATTCCAATTGCGCGGTTTTCGCTTTTAGTGAGTCATATCGTTCTTGAGTCAAAGATTCTTCTTCAGTCGCTGGTTGTTCTGGAATACTCTCTATTGGTTCTGATTCCTCACTCTCTATCTTGGCTAAAGCTTCGTTGATTGAAGACCCCTTAATCACCAAAGCCTTTAGGTAATTACGGTCAACTGATATCTGCTCATCAAGGATCATTCTGTCAATCTGTTGAAATTTCGGAAGGAGACTCTTGTACGTATAGACCGCAGCTGTCAATGCATCTCGTTCATGAGCGTTACGAATTTTCATCTCGCTACTATAGTCACGAGCTAGTTCTTGTTTACTTGAAACCGCAATTGGTTTATTGGGAGTGAAAATAGGAGCATTCACTGTACTTGCAATTTTCTCGACAAAGTGAGGAACCTGAGGCACATCTGAAGCCACGATTACGGGAATTCCCTTTTCATATACTTCTCTAATGATATCTGCTCTTGTAAGTCCCTTTTTACTTCTCAGTTCACGGATTTTTCCATTCAATGATAGAAGACAATATGCGGCCGTGGTCCCAGGATCGATACCCAAAATGAAATACTTCGGTTTCAAATCCGATACTACAGGACGAGGTTCGAGAGAAAGAAACTCAACTCTTTTTCGAACTGGGGAGATAATTATGTTGAAGTCGCCCCCACGTTTTGTTTCAACAAGACTACGAACGGCTGGTAAAGGTGCATATGTAACAAGCCTTGCGCTAGCATAGCCAAAATCAGATGCACGAATGTCAAGATCATACTCGATTTCTGCAGCTTTTAACGTGGATTCTATGAAACGGGTCATCTGTTGGATTTGTGAGTGAACTCTGCGACGATATCTATTTGCACTCTGTCCACCGCGTCCAGGTTTGCGACCTCGAGTCACCTTGATTTCCGTCTGCTCTCCAAAGCACTCTAGTGAATAACCAATACCTCTAGAAACCAACTTTGCAGCTATATGGGCTGATTCAAGAGGGTTAGGTTTGCCTCGAGCAATTAAACCGTGACGTTTTGCCAGTATCTTGAGAGGTGTTTGGTGAGGTGGCACTCCAGTGACTTGAACAATTCTGGTTTCTGGTGGAATTCTATCCACGAGATGAAAGAGTGATTTTGTATCTGGGACTATTTCAAAGATATTGTCGGTACAGAGCCACTTGGGAGAAACCTCACGAACAAGTTTCAGTAGTGCGCCTCTAGATATTTCAGGGTATTCATTCAGAACTATCTCGTTTCTAGTAATGACGCAAGCAAATTTAGGGGCACTCTTAGAACTTGCACTATGAGAAGGAAGTATATCAAAACCTATGATGAATACGCCATCATTATCCATAAGGCTCAGCGCTCATCCAAGTGAATCAGAGAAAACCTATGAACCTATTTGTTGGTTCAATCTTGCACTATTGCTGTCTAGACCATCCTCAAACAACAACTATAATAAAGCCCTGCTTGAGCAACCACGCAACACTCATTCGAGGTGTAACAAACTGTCCGAAACACTTGAAATCAATAACGACGACGCAATACTACGAATTGGACGCGCTCTATCATCAGGAACTCGACTAAAAATACTGAAGATTTTGCTTCAAGGAGAGAAAGACGTGACACGAGTAGCTAGACACCTCGGTGGAACTGAGGCTAATGCTAGCGCCCAGATTAAGATTCTGAAAGAAGCAGATTTACTGGATTGTAGGTACGAACCTGGCCAGCACGGTCTCAAGAAGATTTCATGGACCAAGATAAAGCGTATCATCATTGACTTAGAATAATTCTTTTGGTCAATAATGACTATTTAGAAGTTAGTCAGTTGGAGAGCAAGATTATACTGTTAAATGAGCTTTCCAACGACGTATTCTTTTCAGGATATTATCACGTTCATCTGGACGAATTGTTCTTTTACCCCGAGCCTTCAAAAAATTAAGGACAATATCCATATCTCTGGCAACTTTCCCTTTTTTAGACTCACCGTCATCATCATCAATTAGGTATTCTCTTGCAGCTTGTAAATATTCATAAATTATCTCTGCAGGAGCCTCTCCAGTACGCAGTTCATGGGCGATTGGATCAAGAACCCGATTCACTTTTGCACTGTTTCCGCCCTCCTGATCTTCGGGTATCATCATATCACTAGGCGTCTCGTTTTCTATAATGGTGGTGCTAAGTTCTTCATCTTCAACAAGGGATTTTGATGTCGTGCCAGGTGCATCTGAGTTTGGTGCCTTGACTTCAGAGAACAGTGGAAGAATAGATGGAGTTGTTTCTGATGTCATATTTGAAACAATGTTCAGACGACTACGTAATTCACGGAGTTGATCAAAAAGCTCTACGAGGTTTGACTGCATTGAATCAATAAGTTGTTTTATCTCGTTTAGTTCTTCATCGGACAATTGATTAGAACCCCCGATTCATTTTTTATCTTTCCCGAGTGGAACACCATTCTTTCGTCTTATCAGGATTACTGGGAGGGACATCATTTATCGGACTTCTTTACAGCCTCAGACAAGTTCTTGATTGAATCAGTTGGCTCAAATTTCCGTTGGCGAATTTTCACAAATGTGGGAACTGATACTGTTTCACCAACAAATAGTGATTCTCCAATCTCGAGGGTGGTGATTGCATCCAAGGATGCCCGGTCGATCCCTTCACTTGATTTACCAATATGATCTAAATCATACGGGTTTGTACATCTAAATATCGCTTGGTTGCTACATTGACTCAGAACCGTTGTGGAGAGTTTCACAGGTCTTTGGGATATCAAACAAAGAAGAGCATGGAATTTTCTACCTTCTCGTGCAATTGTTTCGATACGACTCTTTGGCAAAGCAAGCTCATGCCGGCTCTCTGGACAAAACTGATGTGCTTCTTCGAGAACCAGTAAGAATGGCGGGATTACTTCACGTCTCCGCAGATAAAGAAGTTCGTTAGCCAAGTACGACACTATAATCTGTTTCTTCTTGAGACTGATGAAATCACTAAGATCGACCAGTGCAATTTTTCCCGGTCTTACAATAGTCTTAAGATTTGGAGCGGCTTCCTTGCCAAAAAGACCTGTTTCATCAAGGTTAATCAACCAACCAGAAAGTGCTTCGCGTGTATTCTTGCTAATTTTTTCGTCATTTTGTACATATTCTACGATATCCGATAACGTGTATCCTTCTTTCAGTATATTCTTCATCTCAGATACTACTCGTCGTAAATCGCGGACTTGAATTGAGCTCATATCGGAAACAAGAGCACCTATCGCTTCTGCAGAGAGCATCTGAACGGGAATCTGAAAGTGCGATCCACGTATATGTTCTACTTCGAATTGCCCTTTTGATAGCCCAAGCGCTTCTGTGGTTACATCTTTCAGATATGTATACTCGCCGTGTACATCAATAACAACCACAGAGAGTCGACCTCTATCTTTTGGTCGGGAGAGTAGCTCCTCCAAAAGAACAGATACAAAGTATGATTTCCCTGCTCCACTCATTGCTAGTATAGCTAGATGCTTAGACAATAAGCTGTCAAGCGATGGAGTAAACTGAAGGTTCTGGTATGCTAATTGACCAAGATGAAGACCTTTTTCTAAATCTAACTTCAGGAAGCGAGCGAGAACATCTTCATCGACTATTCTAACAACAGCTCCCGGAGAAACCGCGAAATATGGTCGAATTGTTCGACCATTACTCCATATACCTAACACTCGAGCCTTGGCAACAGTGTATTGCCATCTATCAGTAGGAAATATAGACCGTAGAGGTTCGCCTCTTGATTGATATTCACGAACTGCTTCTGCATGTTGATAGTAACGGTTTGTACGTACGAGATCCTGAACTCTGGCAATCACAGTTCCAGCATCAGTCACGATTGATATGAATTCACCACGTCGTGCAATTATCTCTCGAGGACCACCCTCGAGCACGAACGAGAATTCCATAACGTTAGGACCAGAGTCAGTGGAAACAACAGTGCCAAGTCGTGTGATTGTTGGAAATTCAGTCATTAATCAACCTCCAAACGGGTTTCGTGAACGTCTTTTTTCAAGTGTCATATAGGTAAGTCCTGATAGTGCCATGAGCCTATCGATAATTAACCGTGTTTCATTCGCAGTTATCTTTGCACGAGCATCAGCCTCAAGAATCGGTGTGGGAATACCATATTCAGGATGTTGTGAAGAGAGTGGGAGTATTGCAGATAGTGCCTTGTCTAATTTTGTCGTAGTAGTGTCACCATCCTCAGTCGAAAGAAATTCTATTCTTATCGGTAGGTCATCTCTTGCTGTTTTTAGATATGTTACCCAAATTGAGGATGCCCAAACAGAGATATCATCGCTTATTGAGTTTGTATTGAAAGCAAGTTCTGATGAATATCGAAATGCAAAGGACCGTTCCCCTTCTTCAAGGAATGTATCGAGGAGGTCACAATCTCGAGAAATTTTGAGTAACCACCTATAATCAACACCTTGCATCATCTCAAAGACTGCCGGTTCACGGACAATATGTGGAAGTATTTCACCCAGTATTGTAGCAATTCGTGTTGACCTGCTGTCTTTGACTATGCCTACCAAAGTAGTACCCTTCTTCCGAGCTTTATGATAGAGTTGTTTGTAAAGGGATAATACTTCTTGGAACTTCTCATACACTATAGAACCAGTTTGGGGACGGTCTCGAGGATGGTAGAATAGTGATCCGTCAAGAAGGATTAAGTCAGTGTGGAATTCTTCAAGAACTGACAGAGTCACTCTAAGTTCAGCTGCAATTCGTTCAAGTGATGCGAGCTGGTCAAGCTCTATGCTGGATAATGTTAGCATTAGTGGACTAATCTTTGGTTCAGGAAACGCGTCAGGATAAAAGTCAACGACTGGACTATCTTCTGGCCCAAATTGGAATATGACTGCGACCCCTCTTGTCAAGACTAAATCCATAGATTTGAATCGCTTTCTGACTAGACCACCATCTATACCAGCAATTCGAAGACCTGATAGACTTGTAGGTTCAATTTTTGTGTAGAACTGTCTATCGATTATGTTTGAAGCCACAGCGGGAAACTTGCCCAAATCAATCTTGTTTCTGACATTTCTGAGAACCTCGCCAAATCGCTCTCTTGTGACCTCAATGTGTTCTATTTCTTCAACCAATTTTGATAGTAGCTTGTCGAGGTTTCTTTCCACTACTTTTTCACTCTCAACCTTTTGTATTCTAGTGCAGCTCTTATTAGACCCAAGTAAAGTGGATGCGGGTTGTCTGGGCGGGACTTGAACTCGGGATGGTATTGTACTCCAATCCAAAAGGGATGATTGATGAGCTCAATTGCATTGATTATTCGACCAGTTGAGTCAAGGGCTGAAACCTTCAAACCCATTTCATTCATCTTCTTCAAGTAACGGTCAATTAGATGATATCTATGACGAAACCGTTCATGGACAATATCAGTACCATAGATTTCGTGTAATCGTGTTCCTTTTACAATATGTACATCATGGCCACCAAGACGCATTGTGCCACCTTTATCGTCTGTTAGCTTTTGTTCATCCATTAGGTCTACAACAGGATAAAGGCTGTCCACATCTACTTCCGTGGTATTCGCGCCTTTCCAACTCATAACATTCCTAGCAAATGCAACGGTAGAGAGTTGAGCGCCATAACAAATGCCTAGAAGAGGTATCTTGGATTTTAGGGTCACTGAAGCAGCGCAAATCATTCCTTCAACACCACGTTCTCCGAAACCCGGTGTTAGAAGAACCCCATCCACATCTGCCAAATCCTCTGTAAGGCATTCTTCAGTGCTTCGTTCTTCTGTTTCAATCCAATGTATCTCGACTTTAGCCCCACATGCAGCAGCAGCATGTGTTAAAGCTTGATTGATACTTTTGTAGGAGTCGCCAAGTGTTGTGTATTTACCGGGCATTGCAATTACTACTGTTTCAGATACATCTTCAAAGGATCGTACCATGTTTGACCAAACTTCGGTGTCAGGTTTTCTTGATTCTAGTCCAAAGTGTTCAACAAGTATGTTTCCAAGTCCTTCCTCTTCAAATGAGAGAGGAAGCTGGTATATCACCGGAATATCAGGATTCGAAACAACTCTTTCTTCTGGAATATTGCAGAATAAAGCAATTTTCTCCTTAGCGGTATCTGGAAGTTTTTCATCTGCTCTGCAAATCATAATGTCGGGTTGGAGACCTAAGCTTTGAAGTGTTCTAACACTATGCTGTGTCGGTTTGGTCTTGAACTCACCTACTGAGTTCATGTAAGGCACTAGAGTGACATGAACAACAGCAGTACGGGTTCGACCTAGTTCGCGAACAAGCTGTCTTACAGCTTCTAGAAATGGCATCGCCTCAATATCACCGACGGTACCACCTATTTCTACTAGGAGAATATCTGGTATTGGTTTCTTCTCCACTACCTCCCAAATCCTTTGTTTGATTCTGTCTGTGATATGAGGGATGATTTGAACAGTCCGTCCAAGAAATCCTCCTTTGCGCTCCTCAAGGATAACTGAAATGTAAATTTGCCCGGATGTGATATTCTGTGATGGGTGAACCTCCAACCCAGTAAATCGTTCATAGGTTCCAAAGTCTAAGTCAATCTCTGAGATTTTGAATTCAAAATCAGCGACAGGTTGGAATGTCCAAGTCTGGTCTGTTACGAAGACTTCTCCATGTTCGATTGGATTCAGAGTACCAGGATCAATGTTTAGATAGGGGTCAATCTTGATTATTCGAATGTTATACCCTCGGAATTGGAATAGTTTCGCAATAGAAGCAGTAGTGACTCCTTTTCCGATACCAGACAGCACGCCCCCTGTAATGAAGACAAAACTGGGTTTTTCTTGTTCTGAAAGCAATAGCATGAACCTCAAGAATTGATTTTGAGAAGATGTATACTGTCCCAACCTGGAACTGAGGTTGAAGTCGTATCAGTTCGTATAAATGGTTTGCTTGATATCTGTCAATGTGCAGGTTTCGCGCTCATGAAACGGGTTGAGTAAGTATACTTGCACGCATAGCGTTTTGGAAAAGATATTGAAAAGCTTCCATGATATTGTGACCCTCTCTTGCCACACTCCTGAAGACAGGCACAGATATCGGTATTTTCAGATGCGTTCTAATCTGTTCTTCTTGAACCGCATTTGGTAGGTCTTGTTTGTTAAGACAAACAATTAATGGAAGTGGTCGCTCTTCCTCTTCAATCATTGACATTAGCTCGTTCCAGCTTGCCAGATTCTCGTCAAGAAGATGTTCTTGAGAGTCTGCGATGAAAATCACTCCATCAGCCCCGACTAATACTACCTCACGTGTTGATCTGTAGAAATCTTGGCCGGTAGCTGACCAAACATGCGCATTTATTGTCCAGCTGCTGCTCAGTGAAAAAGGAATTGTACCAAAATCACAAAACATTGTTCGTCCCACTGTATTCTCTATTGAGGTGAGCTTCTCAGCGTAATCAAGTGTTGAAAACAGCCAGCGAATCGAAGTGGTTTTTCCACTCATTGCAGGTCCAAAGAAAACGATTTTGAGTCCCACGGTACGATTACCATAATCGATTATCATTTTTTGACCCCCTATTATGTACCCCACATGCTGTCTACCCAAGCCCCAAGTCCTGACAATGCTCCACTTTTAACGCAATCAGAGAAATCTTCGTGCCACTCAGCTCTAATGAACTGGATCAAATCTGGTAATTCTCCTCCATCCCATCCAATGGCCTCGTAGAGATTTCGTTCCGTTAATGTCGTGGATGCACCAAGTTCCCTTGCCAACCGGATTCTTGACAATAGAGTGACTGCTCTACGAGCTGCATGAACATAGTTGTTTATCTCTTCCTCGAAAACATCTTGTGTGAGTTTCTCAGACTCATCATCTAGTTTGAGGACTGCGGTCAGAATGTGATTTGATACATCGAGACCACGTAGTGATTTTGTGAGAAGTCGTCTAATTCTCTCTAGAGATTGTTTCTTTCGCATCAATATTTTATTTACAATCTTCTTCTCAACCTCAAGACTACTGTTCGACGGTCTAACAAGTGAGAATGTTATGGACGAAGGTGAACTCACCCTCAATATTCCACAGTTGTTTGAGTTTTTGAGAATGTGAGAAGTCATATCTTGAAGAGTGCTCTCAGTTACTTGTACTCCCAAAACAGTGAAGCCTAATGGGATAGCTAATATCCAACCTGCAAAACGAGAAATTCTATCCATAGCGAGTCGAAGGTTCCCGGAAAGCCCACAAACAATAGTTCTACTCACTTCATAATTGTGTTTTTCTTCCTCCCAGACTGAGAAAATTTCAGCTTCAGACGTGAAATCGCGCCAAAATACTAGTTTATGTCGATGTGGGCATAAAGTGGTTAGACTCTCTGTGATATCATCCACTAGTTCAATGTCCTCACCTGCGACAATTACTGGCATCCGTTCTAATATTGAGTTTAGTAGAAGCGGGAATTGGTCACCCATCAACTCGATTAGGTTCATAATTGAATATGTCATGGTTCTCTCCTCGTTAACATCAGGCCGCTATCAGAACCACCTGACAATAGTAATTCTTTCAAATCATCTGGAACTGCAGGTTTTACCGCTGCTGCAGCTGCTAAGACCCGCCTTATTTCCTCAATATAATGTTTCAATAAAAGCCTCATAAGACCAAGTTTCTGACTGTCCCTGTCCACCCACAAACTGAAAACACCATTTGGAACTGCATAAATGAAATGGCGTGTGTCTTCGGTTTCACATAGAACGGTCTGTAGTGAACTATTCCTTAATGTTCGTACAACTCGTTCGGATGCATCATGAAGTGCAAAAGACATTGCGGCTAGCCTATCATTGGTGAATCCTTCCAATGAAACTCGAACTCCACCACTTAGCGACAGAAATACAGATCCAATATTTGGGATACAGTCATGAACTTGGCGTAGAAGCGCTCTGAGGCTAAGTGCTTGTGAACGGTCGAGTGAAATCATGGAACGTGTCACGCCGTAACTTGTATCTCGACCTTCAGCTACAGCAAATCCTTGGAGCACTTTCTGAGTTTCATCAAGACTATAGGATCGAAGTGGGGGAAGTCTTCCGTCTACATGTTGTCTAAGAAGGAATGATAGTCTGGATAGATTGTCTTTCATCTCAATGAATAATGCTGCTAGATTGACCCGAGGTGCAGTTGTCACTGTCAAGAAATAATCGGGGTCATTTGGTAGAGAGGCAAGAAAGACCTTAGAGGTATCAGACTCCATCAGTAAATATTTGAAATCACCATGTATGAGTTTAGCTACACCAAAAATGGCACAGGTTGATGATGCTACTGCAAAGACTTCATCCTTACTGAACCATACTCCTGCGCTTGCTACAGGGAGTCCATCTTTTTGAATCAAAACGACATTCTCAACGCCAGTAATAGCCTTAATGTTCTGTAAGGTTTCAGTCAGTTCGTCGCTCAAGTCCTCAGCCCCAGGCGGAAGGTTGGGTTCAATGTAGAATTCATGTCGCGACTATATAACCACCACACAGAATTTGATGTTTCATACATTTTCTTTCCAAGTTTGAGTTGAAATCAGAGTATATGGTGGGAAAATACAATCACATGTGTATCAGCGCAGTATCAGGAACTTCTTGGAAAACTTCGCGTGCAGCTCTCCCTACTTTTACTCGATTTTTGTCAAATGTATACACGCGAATGACGTCAAGGTAAGTTTTCATCATTTCTGCAATATTGGAATACTCTGAGAGATTATGAGGGACTCTCTTTCCGTCGACAATTTCAAAAATTCCTATCTCCATCGGATTGAGTTGATGTGGATTGTATGGTACTGATGGCAATGTGGGCACATCAACTATCACCTCATCACAACTAACTCCTGCAATGGTAGCTATTTCTTCTTGGATGCTCTCGCGAACTTTCCTTTTGGTAAGAATCTTAGAAACAAATCGATCTTGTGTATGAATGACTTTTTCGAAGGCGGATTTGTAAAGAGTACGTGAATCAAGAAGATTGACCATCTTTGTCGCTTCTTTAGCATCCTCCGAATCTGAGGGATTTATGCTTCGAACTCTGGATATGAGTGACATATCATCCAATTCTAAAAACTCTTCAGGAGATGAAAAACTGGTAAGTTCCAGTATTTTATCTGCAGCATCAATTAATTTGACTAACATGACTTCGACACTGCGTACTGTTTTGTGATAATAGACATTGAGAAACATTTCGTATCTAGCTACAAGAAATGATTCTAGTGCCCCTCTTGCTGCGATATCAAAATACATCTGGTAGTCCTTTGAGATTTCAATACTATCAATTAGACGATGGATATCAACTAGTCCGTAATTTACTCCACAATAAAATGAGTCCCGAATCAAGTAGTCCATCTTATCAGAGTCAATTTGTCCTGCAACAATTCCAGCTATGATTGCATCCTTCTTGGTCTTATGGCGGCCTCGAACTAAATCAGCAATTCGGTTTTTTGAGATTCCATCAGCTTCTAGTAAATCACCCAGCTCACTCTTGAGGATTAACCACTCTGTTACATCCTCATGGTTCATTCCACGTTTTTCTATGAGTACTTCCTCAAAGACATGACTAAAGGGACCGTGGCCAATATCATGAAGAAGACCAGCTATTCTTACTTCTTGGAGCTTCTGGTCCCCAAGACCCATTTGGCTCAGAAGTCTCCTACCACTAAGTCCTGCAAGATACATAACACCGATACAGTGACCAAAACGTGTGTGTTCAGCTGTTGGGTAAACAAAGTGGCCACCTGAGAGTTGTTTGATTCGTCGTAATCTCTGATAGGGTAGTGAATCGATTATTTTTGCCTCAGTTTCGGTAATACCTATGAAACCATGGACAGGGTCGTTAATCTCCATAGTAAACTTCATCATTTTTCACCATCTTGAGCAAGAATCACATCTGAGGGTCAAACGACCGAATTTCGCGTATTAATTCATCAGCTGTTTCTATTTCTGATAAACATAAAGGTAGGTGTATACTATCAGCTATTCGTACAGCAAGTGGGTCTAATTCTTTTACTCCCTGGAGTATCACCACAGCAGGTTTTACTGCAACGGAGGTACCAATTTGACTAGCTTTGATAGCCACCATTGGTGACCGACCTGTAGAAACATTTGTGAGAATAGCAGCGCGTTGGGTTGTCCCCCCATAAAGCCGAAGAAGTTGTTGGGGGGTCAAATTGATAATCGCCTTGATACTGTCAAGCGCTGTGTATCCATAAATGTCCCTGTCAAGTAGATTACGATGAGTGAGGACTTTGCAATCAAGAAGTTCTACAAGCAACCGTGCAGGTATTGGAACCCCAAACTCACGACTATCTAGGATTGCATCAGAGGAGATTTCTGGGGTGATTAATTTCTCCAGTGCCATAGCAATCCTACCACCATCAGAAGCATCCATTTCAATCAGCCCTTCGACAAAACGTTTGATGGTTTCAACCCGGGGTGATTTCCGTCTACCGCTCTCATAGTCACTAATAACAGAAGGTGAAACCTTAAGATATTTGGCGAGGGTTTTCTGGGAAATGTGAAATCTTTCACGCCATCGTCGCATAACAGCACCAGGATTATTTTCTGCGAGACATATCTCACCAGCCATTGCTTCTGCCAGCCTTCGAAGTGCCTCACTATTGTCCATAAACTCTCTGCCCTTCAGAATCGCTATAAGAGTTGCGTAGGTGCTGATTTGAAATCTTTTGATTGCTAATAGAAGAAGAATAGGTTTGTATTAAATTGTGATAGTACCGAAGAACTCAAAGAGGTTGTTTCAACAACTTAATGTCGGTATTACAGATGTTTTTCACATTTATAGTTGGTACAGCAGGCTCAGGAAAGTCCTTACTCACTGCATCACTGGAGAAGTGGCTTGTAGGTTCGGATTTGAGTGTGACTGTTGTCAATCTCGACCCTGGTGTAGACTCCCCACCATACACAAGTGATGTTGATATTAGAGAGTATGTGGATTATGGAGAAGTAATGAGCTCATTTGGGTTGGGCCCAAATGGAGCTCTTGTTGCTTCACTGGATATGGCAGTTAGTAGTGTCAATGATATAAGAGATGAGATTATTGATACTGACCGAGACTATATACTCATAGATTGTCCGGGACAAATGGAACTTTTTGCGTATCGAAACTCAGGGCCCTTGATGGTGTCTAGTCTCAGAGGCGATGATCCAGCTCTCTCTTTGTACTTGCTCGATTCAAATATTGCTCGTACTCCTTCAGGATATCTTTCATCGACGCTCCTAGGAATCTCAATCAGTATTCGATTTAGTCTTCCACAGCTGAATGTTTTGAGCAAGCCAGATATTCTAACCACTGAGGAAGTAGAAGAGATTGTGGGATGGGGTTCAGAGTTGTATCTCCTTGAAGAGGCTCTTGACTCCTCTGCAGAAGGATTGCGGACAGAGTATTCACGAGCAATTATGCAAATGCTTGAATCCCTAGACACTGCGACAGGTAATATACCAGTTTCAGCAAAGGAGATGACTGGAATCGATACATTATATGGTGAAATGCAGCGTATCTTTTCTGGTGGCGATAACCTATACGAGTGATTGTTGTTTGACCAAATACTTTGTCTATCTATCTGGTGAGAATATCACTGTAGCAAAAGCAGAAATCAATACGCTAGCTCGCTTGTTTAATATTGATGAAGCAATTAGTTGGGATGGACGTATGGGGTTGATGGATTCACAAAAGAATCCAGTTCCTTTTCTCCTTGAGAGAGCAGCCTTGGTTAAGGAAGCCGGGGTTGTATTTTCAGAGATTGATGCACGATATGATTTGTTTAGTAACTTATCTGATGACATTTTGATCAATACTATCAGACCAGAAGAAACATTCTCTGTGAGGACCATATCAGAGAATGAAAAGTTTTCAGTGAGTGAGCGGTTAGATTTTGAAACTAGTCTTGGTACACGTATCAAGCAGGTTGTTGGTGCAAAAGTAGATCTTGAGAACCCTCAAGTGCGTATCCTAGTTGTGTTTTCTCAAGAGAATATTCGCGTATGCAAATCTATTGCTTCAAAACTAAGACCAAAGCTGAGAGATAGAGAACCAGGACAAAAACCGTTCTTCCATCCTAGTATGATGAATGCCACTCTAGCCAGAGTGATGTGTAATCTTGCAGGAATCATGCCAGGTGAGATTGTACTTGATCCATTTTGTGGCGGGGGAGGTATTCTATGTGAAGCATCTCTTATTGGTGCGAGAATGATTGGTATTGATTTGAATTGGCGACTTTTAGTAGGAAGTAAGAGGAATCTGGCTTCAATGGGCAGCGATTATAGTGTCATTCAAGGAGATATCAGAAGTGTACCAGTTCATGGATGTGATTGCATAGTGACCGATCCACCCTATGGAAGAGCAAGTTCAACTAGAGGTGCTCAGGCCATTGATCTTGTCAAATCCCTTTTTGAAAAAGCAGATTCAATCCTCCATCAGCGAAAAGGGTGTATATGTATCTGTGGAAGCAGTGAGATGAATATTCAAGATTTAGCTGAAAGTATGGGACTTGTGGTGAACCAAGTTCTTCAGATTAGAGTTCATAGTGGATTGATTAGGGAATTGCTTACGCTTGGTGTTTCCGGTTGATGATTTTCCCGTCTTTTGTGGGAGGGGTAAACCAGTTAACGAACTCTTCAAATTCAAGCTCGGAGTCAAAAGATAGCACAATTTCGATAGTACCCAAAGGTGGTAGTTCAAGATTATCATCAATTATTCGTAGTTTTTTAACAAAAGCTGCCTGTTTATCAAAGTAGATTTTTGTAGATGTGCCATTCCAGTTTGACTGTAATCGCTTCCGGGCTGCATCAATTATCCTTGTTTCATGAATGGTCTGACGCACGAGATTAATTGTATCTCGATTTGTATATGATGTAGAAATCTCTAAAATATCATCATTGGTAATAGCAGTAAAATCAGATCTGCCTAGAAGATTCTCAAGAGCTTTTCTGACCTTTTTGATATCTTCTGTTGGGTTCACGGGACATATGATGAAAATTTCCATCTCAAGTCAGCCTCTTCACTAATATCTTGGACTGTTCTTGGAGTTCAATGATTGTACCTTCATTTACTAGCATGATATCACTTAGTGCTATTACTCCTCCTAGACCGACTGAGATTTCTCGTATATCACGTTCTCTGAACACTTCCCAGCTTGGAGGTGCATCTTCACGATTGCGTTCCCGGAGACGTGCGTATCGCTTTTTCGGAGAAGTATGAACACAGACTATTATAACCGAATCAGCACAGTCATCGAACACATCGATTTCAGCGATGCTCCTACATCCTTCAATAACAACGATATCAGAATCAAGTCCTTGTAACTCATCCACACAGAATGATGCAACTGCTCCAGGACCACTCCTTTCTCGAAGTTCCAGCATGACTTTCTTGGTGTTCTCTGGATTTGGATTAAGACCACGTTTTCGGGTTTCTTCACGTATCACATCACCCATCACGATTACAGGAATGCCAACATCATGAAATGCTTGAGCAACTCCGCTCTTACCTGCACCTGGCATACCAGTCACAATTACTAGTTTCATCTTTCCCACCTCAAACCTCTCAGATATTTGATGATTAAGAAACACCTCTGAATTAATGGATGATACTACACCTTCATCTTGTGGTTGTCCTTTAAGAATTACCTTTGAACCATCTAAGCGTCATTGTAATATTGTTGATTTTACATATTTTGATACCTGAAGAGGTGTCAAGTGTGAGTAATATTGTCCGAGCTTTCTTAAGTATCAATATTGAAAATCAATCACTGTTATCTCAGATTCAAAACATACAGCAAAAGCTAGATCTAGCTGCAGCCAAGATGAAGATTGTCAAGAGAGAGAATATCCATTTTACCTTGCACTTCTTTGGAGATACTCCATTGGCACAATTGAATCAAATTCAGATGTGTTTTGAAGGAATTAAAATTGATCCCTTCGAAGTTGAAGTTGCAGGAGTCGGAGCATTTCCCAATAAACTGCATCCCAGAATAGTTTGGATTGGGGTCACCAATAATGCATCTAAGATACTCAATTTGAAGAATAAAATTGACTCATCATTGATAGAACTGGGTTATAAACCCGAGAAGAGAAAATATACTCCTCATGCGACCATAGCTAGGGTTCGTCAGGTCAATGATACGAAACGATTGGCAAACAATTTGGAAAGTCTAGCCAATGAGGTGATAGGAACTATGACTATCACGAAAATTAAGATGATGAAAAGTACCTTGACCCCCTCAGGTCCGAACTATGAAACACTATGGGAGGTAGGATAATCAGATTAATTGGAGAGAAATGGTGGGCCGGGGGAGACGTATTCCGACTGGGGGCATCCCAAGTCGTTTGAACTCCCGGTCTCTTGCATTCTGTGACTTGAGGCATGATTTCCTCAGTCGCCCCAAGCAAGAATCATACCAAGCTAGACTACCGACCCGAGCTGTAATGAGACTCGTAGTGTTCTCATGACTGCGGTTGTCGTGACTTGGACTGAAGATAAACATTACCACTCTTTGGTCGTCTGTCGAAGATATTTAGAACACGTGTTCTAATTTATGAAAAGGATTTGTCATAAAGATTCAGATTTATCTGTATCTTCGCTATTGTGATGTAGAGCATAGTTAAAACGGGAGAATATTGAGTATGGTCACCGATTTAGTTTACCACGACATCTTTGTTGAACATATGATGTCGCTTGGCCATCCCGAGAGTCCAGAACGGTTGAGAAGTGCAATGAGTTCGATCCGCGCAGCCGGTCTGTTAGATGATCAAAGGGTCAATCTTCTCACTCCAAAAAAGGCTCCATTGAGTGAAGTGTATCTGCTTCATGGAAAAGCGTACCTTGAGGGTGTGAGAGATAAATCCGAAAAAGGTGGCGGCATTTATACAATGGACACCTCTGTGAATCAATATACATATGATGCCGCTCTCTTGGCTGCAGGTGGGGGAATAGAAGCAGTTGATAGAGTCATGCAAGGAGATTCTGAAAATGCATTTATTTTGTGCAGACCTCCAGGACATCATGCTGAGTATGAGAAAGCATTTGGTTTTTGTTTCATTAATAATGTGGCAGTAGCAGCCAAGCACCTTCTGAAAAAACATGATGTTGAACGAGTAATGATTGTTGATTATGATGCACATCACGGAAATGGAACGCAACGTAGTTTTTACTCTTCTAAAGATGTACTTTATGTGGGACTTCATCAAGATGGAAGAACACTATTCCCAGGATCTGGGTTCCCGAATGAGATTGGAACAGGCGAGGGAGAGGGTTATACAGTCAATCTAGCAATGTATCCAGGAGCTGGTGATTCTTCATATGATCTTGCCTTTTCACACGTGCTTGAGCCAATTGCTGAGTCATATGAGCCCGATTTCATACTTGTTTCAGTTGGTTATGATGGACATTTCAATGACCCGTTAACTGATTTGGGGATTAGTACATCAGGTTTCAAAATGATGAATTCTAGACTGAAAAGGATGGCTACTTCATGTGCTGATGGAAGAATTGTATGCTTTCTTGAAGGAGGTTACAATCTTGAAGTCATGGGTATGTGTTCATTGAATCTTCTTCAGGAGCTTGCAGGTATGCGTGTCACATCTTACGATGATAAATACGAAGAGAGCGATATCGCGAATCAGTACACAGAGAAGCTGATTGAGAAGGTAGTTACTGACTCCCCTTTATTATAGACACTTATGGGCCAAAATCTTCCAACAGAGTTTGCATTGAGTCAATGTCGTCATCATCTTCAATCAAATCTTCAGTTTCAGTGGTTGTTAGTTTTACATTAATGCCCAGCTGTTTCTTAATTGATTCCGCAATTGATGTGCCAATAGTTGGTATTCTTGCTAGTTCTTCTATGGGGACCTTGTATAGATCAGACAGGTTGACTAAATTATGACTTTGGAGCATTCTCCCTCTTACTCGTCCAACTCCTTTAAGACCAACAAGTTCCAGAATGTCTGAACGTACTCCATACCGAAGTCTTGACCTCAAATTATGGAGGAAAGGAACATGGCTAGTCGCATTGACTATTCTGGAAATCTCTGATGCCGTGTATGTCAACCATTCTGCAGACTGTACAAATCTATGGACATCACCCATACCAACATTGTATCTCTCGGTGATGTCTTTCTCAGTTTTCTCGGAAATCCAATCCTGTAGCAATGCTGCTGTCTTTATTTGAGCTAGAAAATCTGAGTAAGCACGAGGACTCTCTTCAATTGGTGGCTCAATCATGAGTTCGTGGAGATGATCATCTACTATAACTTCGTACTCTTCAACCTCTGATATTGTCACATATGAGAGTGGTTGATCTGGGGTATGGCAAATTAGATGCAGAATACCTAGGATGCTATGGCTATCTGTTTCAGATAGGACATCTCGAAATAGAATTGCAGTGTAAGGATCGATGTATAACTGAGATGTTCTCTTACCAAGAGGTGTGGCTGCGTAAGTTCCCTTTGAGCTTGTTTCTATAAGACTGCCTTCCTCAAGGAACCCTAGGGCTGATGAAACATGTTGATTAATTTCCCATTGATCAAATTGATGCGAGAAAAATGTTCCAGCAATTAGCGAATCTATCTCTTCGCGATTTCTTGTCAATTCAGCTGCAACGGATGCCAATAGATGAACACGAACTGCTTGTGGTGAAGCTAATTTGGAAGTGATTTCTTCAGGCTCCGATAGCGTATAGTTATCGATAAGGAAGTCATGTTCTGGCTCTGTTCGTGCTATTAGTACGGCTTCTCCGTAATCATCATATTTTGGTCTACCAGCTCGTCCAGCCATTTGTTTATACTCAAGAATTGGAATGGGATAACTACCTCGATCTGATTCGTAACGTCTGTAGTCGCGAATAATAACACGTCTAGATGGAAGGTTCACACCAGCGGCAAGAGTCGGTGTGGCAACAATCACCTTCAGTAGATCTGCCTTGAAATAGTCTTCAACAAGTGCACGTTCTTGGTTATCAAGACCTGCATGATGAAAGGCAATACCATTTGCTATCAGTCGTGCAAGTGTTTTAGAAGCCTCAGGTGCTGATGGTAACGCTCCGATTTTTGTAGCTCCTTTGGAGAGTTGACGCATTACCTCATCCGGGATATATCGACGTAGAAAAGGTGCTATTTTCTTAGCAACCGTAACAGTAGAACGACGGCTTGATACAAAAACAAGAACTTGGCCATCTTCATCAAGGGTATCACATACTACATCTGCTAATTCATCTCTCCGAGTCCTGTTGATTCTCCGATGAGTGCTTTTTCCATCCTTATAGAAGCTAATTTGTCCATCCAAATAGACACCTTCGCTAAGTGGTACAGGTCTCCAAGTGTCCTTCACAAGTTCAGCCCCAAGCCATTCAGCAATTTGGTTAGCATTTGAGATTGTAGCACTTAGTGCTACAATTTGAATGTCTTTTACGATTTGAGTGAGTTTTGCTAATACCATCTCAAGTGTAGGTCCTCTTTTCGAATCGTTAATGAGATGTACTTCATCAGCAATAATAATTCCAACATCATTGATCCATTCAGTTTTGTGACGCACTAATGAGTCAGCCCGTTCTGTTGTCACTATCACAATATCTGCATCATGTAGGTTTTTTCCAGGAGAATCATAGTCACCAACTGACATTGAAGTTGTAATGCCTAATGATTCGTATTTTTTAAATTCTGTATACTTCTCACGAGCTAACGATTTTAATGGAACGAGATAGAGTGCCTTACCACGTCCATCAAGAATTGATTTGAGCATACATATCTCTGCAACCAGTGTTTTGCCTGAGCTGGTGGGAACTGCAAGAACAAGGTTCTTTCCATTGAGAACACCCGTTTTGAAAGCACTGGCTTGAGGTGGAAAAAGCTTCAATATTCCTTGCGCTTGAAGATGTTTGATAATTCTCTTGTTGATGTCCAGCTCTTCGAGTTGAATATTTTTCCTCTCCATAGTATGCTGATGAACCGATTTGACTTAGCTCTGGGAATGTCTGATTTTGCCTTCACGTGGACTATATAGTATTCCTTCAGCTAATAGTTTCTCAATGACCTCTTCAGCACGTTCACGAGGAAGGCCCATTGAAACTGCTCTCTGAATCAATGCATCCTTATTCACCGTTGAGGTTCCTTCAGATTCCATGTCACGGATGGCTTTGATGATAATATCTGAGGAACTCCGTTGTGATGCGCTCATCTTAGAAACAAGGCGATCGATATCGATTTTCCCAGTAATCCTGTCAAAGGCTACCATACGAAGAGATTCCTCCATGAGTCGGACTGCAGCTTGAGCGTCTTCTTTGGTGACTTTGGATCGCAACGCCATTTTTGCTCGTGCCTCTGACAAGCGGACGAGTGATTCCAATTGGCGCGCTGTGATTGGAACTGGTGAAGCTCCACCCTCTGCGCTCTTTCGAAGGTCTACATAGAAATTCTCAATCACTTCCGCAGCCTCAGGTGTTAATTGTGGAATAACATAACGATTGGCATATCCAATGTATTTTTTCAGGAAATCTGGCGGGATGGTGGGTGTAGTAGTTTGACCTTGAGTTTTCTTCATCTGATGCATATTAAGTATGAATTGTGCAAGTTCACGGTCTTTTGTAGCCTCAGGTGTATCAACCAAGATCCAAATCAAATCGAATCTTGAAAGGATTGTGAAAGGGAGGCGGATATTGTCTTGAATGGAGAGTGATGATTCGTAACGACCTAGCGTGGGATTAGCAGCAGCAAGAATTGACGTCCTTGCATTTAGCGTTGCTACGATTCCGGCTTTTGCGATACTGACTGTATGTTGTTCCATGGCTTCATGTATAGCAGTTCGGTCGTTGGGATCCATCTTGTCAAATTCATCAATACATGCAATTCCTTGATCAGACAATACTAATGCTCCAGCTTCCAGCGTCATTGCTCCAGATTCTGTATCATGAATAACAGCTGCTGTGAGTCCAGCTGCTGTGGTCCCCTTACCAGATGTGTAAAGTCCTCTTGCAGCTAAGCCGGAAACAAATTTGAGAATCTGACTTTTTCCTGTTCCAGGGTCTCCAATCATCAATATGTTGGATTTCCCTCTAAGACGTGTTCCATCGGGTAATGACTTTCCGACACCACCGAAAAGAAGGAGTGCAATGGATTCTTTGATTTGTTCATGACCCTGTATAGAGGGTGCTATTGATGCATAAATCCTCTCGTGAACATACTGGTCTTCAGCTAGATCCTTTATTCGTTTCTCGTCTTCTTCAGATATCTCAAGTTGTTCATACTCTTTCTCAGATACTTCTACGCCGTTTGCTTCAATGAACACATTGAATGTCGCAAGCTTTCCACCCCTTCGTGAAAAATCGGGAGACGTTTGGAGTGTTCCAGTTACCTTGACTAATTCACCGGGTCTAGATATATCAACAATGTCACCTTCTAAAATTACATCAACAGAACGAGGCATCTGACCTGGGGGAAGTTCCTCAGGTGATTCCTGGATTCTCACTTTTTGCCAGTCTTTGAAGTAGGATTTTTGCGGAATTAAGCGCATGGGTGTTTTCTTTGTACAAACTGGACACAAAGCAGGTTCTGTATATCTTCCTTCTTCTTGGGGTTGAGGAATTTCTGTTTGACAAATCCTGCAGAGAAACATAGCTTGGACTAGAAATGGTTTGACCACACTAGCCCTCATCATGATTCCACTGATGTGTATTAGCTTCCCAATATGACGTGCTCGAAGAGCACGTAATGCGATATGATCGGGATAATTAACAAAACGTGTTTTCATGAAACTAACATCAAGACTGTTAATGTAGTCCGGATCTTCAACACGAAGTACCGAAATCAGTGCATTATCGGCCATCTCCAAGAACTTCTGAGGATCTTCTGCTGCTAATGCCATGAATACATTATCGAAGCTTGTCAAGTCTTGAAAGTCGACAGTGAGTGATATTTCATCATTAATTGACATTTGTTGAATTCGTGACCAATAAATCAGAGTTCCCTGCTCATCTTTGTATGTTCTTAGGAACTCCTCGAATCTTTCCTGTTCGTCATAACCAGACATCTTTGCCAGCCTCGATACTGTTCATTTTCTTGGAGCCCCTATCGTATTTCGATATTCGACTCTTTGTTCTTCTTGATTTGTATTTAAGAGCACTAATACTCATTGCTTATTCCATGATGTTTTGGCGCCATCCAGAGAGGAGATTTATTAGCTCTTCACAAAGCCAACGCTCTTCATAAGCCATCTGTTTTTTCTTTTCTTGATAGGCACCAGATTTGGCAACCCGAAGTATCTTTGATAATCGAGTTTCAACCAAAAATGGAAGTATGCGTTGTAGTTTTTCAATCTCGTCATATTTTCGGGGATCTATTGAAGTTCTATCACTTTGTAGTCGAAGTACTTTCCTACTGAGTGCAGTATAGAGAGATGGTTGAAATGTTTGTAGTTTGTGAGGCTGTTTCTCTTCTGCTCGATAAAGATTCTGTAGTCGTCTTAGTGAATCGTATGCATCTTCAGGCACAATATCCACTATGTCATGCTTCAGTAACTGTTCTACTATCCAATTAGGAAAACCAGCCTGATCATCCTTCTTGAAAGGACCCAGTTTATTCCCATTCACAGTTATCTCAGTCATTGGTTTTTGAAAAATGCATTCTCGAGTTTCATTGAGAAAAAGCATCTCAAAACGATTCATCTCATCTTTTGCATCACTACACAGCTTCATGAAATCCCACACTTCAATCTGGATTAATTGAGATAAAGCCCTTGCTCTATGATAACGAGCCAGAGTGATTAATCCTGTGTTTCATCCACGCAACAAAATACTATTGTCAGAGAATCTTTTAAGGAGTCAAGAAAGATTCGTAGTAGAACTGGCTGAAGTAGAAGACTATTACATCTTTAATATTGGATGGGACTACAAATGGATTTGGACTTGTGGACTGAAAAATATCGACCTCCAACCTTAGGTGAGATTATTGGTCAAGAATCAGTGATTGAGAGCCTTAAGAAGTTTGTAGAGATTGGGGCTGTCCCTCATTGTTTATTTTCGGGACCACCAGGGACTAGTAAAACTACTGCAGCAACAGCCATGGCTAGAGACCTCTTTGGTGATTCATTCGGACGAAACTTCATGGAACTAAATGCTAGTGATGAAAGAGGAATCGACGTTGTGAGAAATCAAATTAAGAACTTTGCAAGGACTATGCCATCGGGTAGCGCACCTTTTAAGATACTTGTTCTCGATGAAGCCGATCATCTTACAGCAGATGCTCAGCATGCATTACGACGCACTATGGAATCATATGCAGCTTCTTGCAGGATGATATTGATTTGTAATTATTCCAGTAGAATTATTCCACCTGTTCAGTCAAGATGTGCGATTTTCCGCTTTTCACGGCTTGGTGATGATCATATCATGAGCAGACTCAAGTATATTGCCAAGAAAGAAGGTGTAGTCCTTCTAGCCGCAGGAATTGAAGCAATTCTGTATTTGGCAGAAGGTGATATGAGAGCCGCTATCAACTTACTTCAAGCAACATCATCTACAGGTCAGAAGATAAGTGATGAGATTGTTTACTCAATCTCAGGAAGAGCTAACCCAGGAATTGTACGGAAAATGCTTGTTGATGCTCAAGAAGGAAAATACATCGAAGCACTTGATAGTCTCAGAAATCTAATCTATCAGCAAGGCGTTTCACCTGTGGATTTGGTGAAGCAAATACATCGTGAGATTGAAAATCTTGGGTTCAATAATCAAAAACGAATGGATATACTAAGTCATACTGCAGAAATTGAATTCCGTGTGGGTGAGGGGGCCAATGGAGAGATTCAGCTTTCATCACTTTTGGCACGTTTAGAATCTGGTAGTGATTCCAAATGAATAATGAAAGTCTGCCTTGGCCAGAGAAACATCGTCCAAGGAAGCTGGATGGACTTGTTGGGAACCGTGAAACTATTAGGACACTCAGGAGTTGGGTTGAATCGTGGATATCAAGCATACCAGTGAATAGAGCAGCTCTTCTTGTTGGACCACCAGGAACAGGAAAAACTGCTTCAGTCGGGGCTTTGGCGAATGAGTTTAACATGGAACTTGTTGAATTTAATTCAAGCGACAAAAGAAACAAAGATAGTATAGAAACACTAGTTTGGAGAGCCTCATCACAACAAACCCTTGACGGTCGACCTAGGCTTATCTTACTAGATGAAGTGGATGGTCTCTCAGGAAGCAGCGATAGGGGTGGTGTTGGTGCAATCTTGAAGATAATCAAAGATGCAGTACATCCGATTGTGATGACTGCAAATGATCCAGATAGTCCTCGTCTCAAGGACTTGATGAAGGTGTGTCAAGTCTTTAATTTTGAACTTATCGAGAACAATGAAATCGAGAAAATATTGAAACATATTATGTCCGAAAATAATGCGGATGTTTCCCAAGATGTTCTTGATGAAATTATCGAAGGTTCAGGAGGAGATCTTCGTGCAGCAATTTCGGATTTGGAGTCTCATGTAAGAAGTGGTTCAGCATTTTTAGTGGTTGAACCAGCTATCAGAGACGCGAAAAGAGGGATGGAAGAAACTCTACGACTTTTGTTTGCTTCAGTTGACACTAAAATGGCTAGAAAAGCGTTATCAGAATCTGATCAAAATCATGATTCATTGGTCTTATGGCTAGAAGAAAATCTTCATCTTCATCTTGTGACGCCTAAAGAACTGAATGAGGGGCTTGAGCAGCTTTCTCAAGCAGATATAGCACTCGGAAGAATCATGAGGAATCAGAATTGGAAGCTTCTTGCATATGTTTATGATTTCTTATCTATCGGAGTGGCGATGAGTCGGTCTGAAACTCCTTTTCGACGTGTCAAGTACTCGCAACCTTCTTGGCCCCTTTTGGTTTGGCAGGGTAACAAAAAACGGGACAAACAATCTGAAATTCTGACATCTTTGTCATCATTAACACAGGTATCACAGAGAAGAGTTCGACAGACTCACCTTGATACGATATATGAGATTATCAAAGTTAATTCTAAGAGTCTGAGCGATTTCGCAACTTGGTTGAATGTTGAGAAGTCATCCTTGATTCAGAAAAGTAATCGATGACGTTTCTTACAGTTCTTATTGAACGTCTATATTGTTCAAGCTGATCACTCAACTGCTTCCGAATCATTCGGATAGCATATTTACTAGTTTCCATCTTGATTGGAACAATCGTTTCCATAAGGACCAGATTTTCTGGAGGTGCGGGTTGAATACCACTTGCAAGGAATTTTTGTCCTGTAAGAATATCATTGATATCTTCTAGGTTGATTCTTTCAGTTCCAATTTCTGTGAGTAAGGCGACTATTTTACGCACAAGTTTCCAGAGGAATCGAGTTCCAATAATATCCAAGAAGTATGTACCGTTGTAGTCATGAATGGATATATTCAAAATTGTTGTGATAGTATTTCGACCAGCATCAGGTTTTGCTAGTTGACTAAAATCGTTAGACCCAATCAAAAGAACCGCTGCTTTTTTGGTAACTTCGAGATTATAATTAGTCCAAGATTCGTCAAGATAATATCGGTAATGCCGCATTAATACATCATAGCGAGGGGCAAAATTAGAAGGGGCTTCTGCAGATGCCCATAATATGATATCCTCTGGAAGATGACGGTTAATTTTATCGATATTGAACTGTTCTTCTGTAGCAATCATGACTAATTGTCCAATACTATGAACGCCTCTGTCAGTTCTGCCAGATAGTTGAACTGTTTGAGTGGAATGGTGTTCTCCACTCCAGTTTGTAAGAGCTTCAATAAGTTCCCCCTGAATAGTAACAAAATCTGGTTGATATTGAGAACCGTAGTAACGACCACCAAGATAGAACAGACGAGACAGATAATTCGACATGCCATGAAAACCTCATCATGACTCCCAGAGATTGAACAAACTCCTTAGTGAACGTGCTCTAAGGTCTTCGATTTTGTATCGGTAGATTTTGGTTCTTGTTGTCCCATATGTTTTCTCTTCTATTAATCCAGATTTTATCAAAACCTTAAGGTGTGATTTTGTTGAACTGTGATTGAGGCCCACTCTTCTACAGAGCTCTGAGATAGGTAGCTCGTTGGACTTGGAAATAGCTAGCTCTTTCAGGATTTTAATTCTACCTCGTGATGAGAATATATCTTCAATTGCAACTCTGGATAAACTTTCAGCTTCCATTTATTTTCTCATAGCCTCCTTGGTTGTTTCAAGCAACCCTGAAAGAAATTGTTCTAACATCTCAGCTGGAACATCAGAGAATCCAATAAGAGTAGTTTGACCTCTCTGGCCTGTGCCTGATTTCTTTGTATCTATTATCCCGTGAGAATTAAGATCTTGGACCCATTCCCAAATCTGAGTATGTGCTCGTGGTTCTTCATAGTATTCCTCACATATCGAGCGATACATGTCTTCAACTTCACCTATTGTGACGTAAGCGCTACGAATCTCCTTAAGTTGTCTTGCTGCGGCTAATAATAGAAGTTTATGTTGAATAGGTAGTGTAGTAAAAATCTCTTTTCTAAGCTCAGGATGGGTGTCGGCTTTGGCACGACGAGCATAATCAGGTATTACGATATCAGCTTGATCACTATCGGCACTTTTACCAGCACGCCAGAGAAGCTCAATTGCATATCGTGCATCACCATGTTCAGAAGCAATGTCACAGATGACTTGGATTGTTTCGTCCATGACTGTATTTTTATTAAAAGCCATTTCTACACGGTCTCGGAGTATGTCATAAAGTGCATCACGATTGTACTTAAAAAAACGAAGAACATTGCGTTGGAGTGTACTGCGTGTACTAGAATCAAGAATATCATCATCAAGAGGAATTTTACGGCCAATTCCTATGATTGAAAGACGCTGTGTAGCATTCAGTCTGTCATCCATAAGTCTTGTGAGATCATAGAGAATGTCAGCACCTTTCTGTCTGATGAAATAGTCAAGCTCATCGAGAATCAGTAAAAGATATCGGTCCTCTTCATCTAGGACCTCAACCAGCATTTGTAGTAATTCGTCAGGAGAATGTCCACGTCTGGGAAATTTAGGTATGAATTCTCTTAATACTCGAAGAAAAATCAAGTATGCTGTCTTGTTAACACGACAGTTAATATGAATGCTATGAAGTCTAATGTTCCTTCTTTTTCCAGCTAGAATCATTTGTTCTGAGAATCGTTTAGCTACAGCTGTCTTTCCTGTCCCTACTGGTCCCTCAATGATGAACCTGTGGCTTGTTCGACCTGGTGAGCTGATTAGGGTCTTAAAACTTTGAACAAGTGTTCTTATCTCAGATTGACGATGCGGAAGACTTTCTGGAACGTAGTCTATAGATAGGAACTGTTCTGATTTGAACACACTACGTCTACTGAGTTCATCTTCAACATAGTCGTGAGGCATAACAATCCAAAAGCAATGCTATTGAAGCAACTTAAAAGCATTTGCTAAATGTACGATTAAACGGACAATTAAAGAGGAGGTTGCCGAAAGTATTGGCGAGCTCCTAACTCAAGATCCATATCATCGTCATTTCTGACTCATAGGGGTCATAGAAATCATCGCTCGCCATGGGCATATGTGTTTATCTTCCCTTAAACCTGACGAAAAGCAATGGTGCGACCGCCGGGATTTGAACCCGGGTCACAGGCTTGGGAAGCCTGCATCATAACCCCTAGACAACGGTCGCAATCTCAGAACACGATTGCATCTGGTCGTGATTTAAGATTATTGATATTGTGAGCCCTAGAAGATAGGTTAGTAAGAGGTTTCCGTCCTAACCAGACTAGACCACCGTTGTTTTGCGACTCACCTAATAATATTTGATAAAAAATTATCAGCATTCTAGAACTGTCGTAAGAGTATGCTTATCTTGACCATAGTCACCAACGCCAACTTGGAGTTTTAGTTATGTCCGTCAATAATGAAACTGTTGAGTTCTGGCAGGGAAACCAAGCGTGTGCAGAAGCTGCGATTGCTGCAGGTTGTAGATTCTTTGCAGGTTATCCCATCACACCAGCTTCTGAAATTGCGGAAATCATGTCAGTCAAACTTCCAAAAACTGGAGGAGTATATCTTCAGATGGAAGATGAGATTGCTGCTATCTCTGCTGTTATTGGTAGTTCGTGGGGAGGTACTTTGTCAATGACAGCAACTTCAGGGCCTGGATTTAGTCTAATGCAAGAAAATATTGGATACGCCATTATGACGGAAACTCCTTGTGTCATTGTGAATGTTCAACGGGCAGGACCGAGTACTGGACAGGCTACAAAGGCAGCTCAGGGAGATTTTATGCAGACAAGATGGGGAACACATGGAGACCATGAGAGTATTGTGTTTGCACCTAATTCAGCTCAAGAAACCTATGAACTAACGTTGAAATCATTCATAATTTCTGAAATGCTAAGACATCCTGTAATTCTATTGTCAGATGAAATTGTAGCGCATTCACGGGAAAGGGTGGTTGTTGATAGAAGTAAAGATGTTTCAGTGAAAAGACGATTCATAGAAAGGGGTGATGCTCCATATGGAAAAGTAGATGCTCATGGGCATGCACTGATGCCAAGATTCGGTGATGGACATGATTTACTCATAACAGGATCCACTCATAATGAGTTTGGATTTCGAAAAACTGCAGACCCGGAAATCCATGATAAACTAGTTCGTAGATTATCTACCAAAGTTCTGGATGCGCATGATTTAGTTAAAGACTACACAATTTCAGGTCCTGATACAGCTGCATGGGGTGTTGTTTCATTTGGTTCAACATCTAGGTCAGTAGAGGAACTACATGCAATTGCATCAGAACCAAAAATTCGATCTTTGAGGTTGAGAACTCTATGGCCTTTCCCTGATGAAGCAATAAGGGAATTTGCTAAATCAGTTGATAGGCTGTTGGTTCCTGAGCTCAACCTTGGTCAATTATCAAGAGAAGTTAGCCGGGCTGTGGGTGGGATAGTAGATGTTGTTTCTTTGAACAAGATTGGTGGAGGTCTCATGATTGAACCGGATGAGATTCTTGGTGTAGTTAAGAAGTCTTGAGGAAATTCGATTACTGGAATGTTATAGCTCAACTCACTATCACTTGTTGTTATTACGATAGTGATGTTCGTTGGCATCCAAACTTTGACTGTCATTGAGTAGTTAATTGACTTGAAGTATTGACTACTGATTGCAAAAGTAAAATTATGAAAGCCTGGAACTATCCACATAGGAAGAGAAACGGTTTGAGTTATGCTTGAATTGACATGACCAGTGAAAGCAAAAGGAATAGTTCCATTATCACAGAGTATAGATATATCAACCCAAGAAACTGATTGATTGTTATCATCTAGAAGTTCCAGATTAAATTCCAAGGTTTCACCATAATATGCTAATGCGTTGACTGAGATATTGTCTACTGTTCCGATAACAATCAAATTGATTTGTGGCGCAGCTAAGAATTGATAATATTCGCTTACAGGAGATACGTTGATAGTGTGTTGCCCTACAGAGATATCGTGTAAAATTGGAATCAGAATAGAACTGGATGCATTAGACTGAAAATCAGATGTTTGTGAGAACTGTATTGTTTCACCAGTGAATTGTAGTTGTATTGATTGATTCCAGTTAAGATTGGATTCAATAAGAAATTCTATTGTCGCGGTATCCCCTCTTGTCACATTCCAATATTGTTGGATTGTTGAGAATTGTAATGAATTAGCTAATACATTCACTGTAGTTGATATGTTCATGGTTTGGAATTGGGGATTCGTTGCAGTGAGATTGATTTGATAAAAGCCTGGGCTAGTATTAAAAGGAATGAGGTTGGAGTATTGTCCATTCCCAAGATTTGACAATATTCCTGAACCAAAGATTGTTGTCCACTGGATTATACTATCATCTATTGGACTTGAGTGTAGATCGGTGTGTTCTACTATGATTTCAGCCTGTTCGAAATAACTCTCATCAGGCGATTGACAATATACTGACTCAGGTGATGAAACAATAGTCAAGTTTGACAGAGCAGGTAGAACGGAAACTTGAAATGAATCTGTAAAAGCGAGAAAATCTTCTGTCCCATCACTAGAAATTGTTAAGTTATAAAAACCAGGTGGTCCAAATGAGTCACTCCAGTTAAAATCTATAATTCCTTCTGATGTTGTTGTTGTGTTCGAATGAAACACTGTTTGAAAATCTGAGTTCTCCACGTGGATAGTGACTAAAGCGTCTGGATAACCAATATTATTGTTATGGATACTAGCAATCTTGAGTGAGAGTGAAGTGTTCAATACATAATGCACTGAAAGAGAGGATAATGGAATCGTTGTAAGATGGCCTCTGTTGATTGTTATTTCGATGTTATCGCCAGCGCTTTGAGACACTGTGTCAAAAATTTCCACAGTGAAAAGAACAAAAGATTGTACTCCAGTTATGTTAGGAGAAGTATGCTCTGGCAAAATTGTGTATGATGAGTGAAGATAACGAACTAAAGGAGAAGGCGAAATGAAATATTCGTCTGCAAAAGAGGGTCCAAGATCAGTTACTACAGCAAATGAAACGTAGCACCATCCCTCAGCACTGAAATCTGCAATAAGCTTTGCAACCATGTCGATTGTTTCTCCAACTTCATATACTAACTTGTCTGTTTCAAAGTATTGAAAATCAAAATAGAATGCTGAAACTGGAATCGCAAGACATGTAATGAGGAGAAGAGAAACAGGGAAAATTGCTATTGCTTTTCGTTTCACCTAACTACACCATAAAATTGTCATTATCTTTCTTAAAAAACAGCACAGGGATTCAACGACAGGTTTAATTCGTAATACCCTGCCGTCTGCCATAGATTCTTGTGAATAAAGGTGTATCATCAATGGTAATTCGGCTCACAAATGCTGTTATTGACTCTGTTGAAGAAACTGAAACTAGAAGATTGAAGTTGCTGAAAGTGTCTTCGAAAAGTAATGGTGCTACACTTTCATTGGAACTACCTGATGCATTATGTGACACATTGAACACCAATGACTCAATCACTGTGGTTATTGATTCTAAGCCAATTACAAAAGGTGAACAAGCAAAGCTCTACGTTGAGAGTAGTGTCTTCAAGAAACTAGAGAGAAATGGTCTAGAGGTGATTGGATCGGTAGGCGGACTGCGGTTGGTACTTACGCTTGAAAAAGCTACTCCAAGCCAGAGTAGTATCTTCAACTCTGAAAAATTCTTTCTAGCAATTATGTAAAACCAAATTTACTCGTAATCGTATGCGATTACTTTCGGTCATCTCTCTTTCTGACCAGACCGGCAAAGACTGCTCAATACCGATTTTAGTTCACTTAGACAGACTAGTACTCTCTGTGAGCGTATATCTGGTATCTGAAACTTAGTTAGGAGTACTTGTGCATACTCTTGATGGGTGTGGTTTTTGACTAATGGAGTATATGAATCTCGTTTAACGAATTCGAAATCCTGTCCTGACTGTAGTGGTTTCCTAGTCACTAGTCAAGGACATATAGTGTGTGCTGAGTGTGGTTTAGTACTCTCAAGAGAATATGTCTTGCCTACATATCAGATGGGGGAACGACCCAATAGCGACTCTCCAGATGCAAGTATGTATGTATCTTTGGGAAATCGGATGCATATTGTAGATGGTCTTGGTAGCTACATAGGCTTTCACAAAGATAGGTATTTTCAGGACTCCCAAGGATATGCACTTTCTGGAAGGATGCAAAAGAAGTTCAAACGTCTAAAAACGATATATAGTACCAGGATTAGAATTGGAAAAAATGAAGCGAAGTATAGAGCTTTACGAACCCTTAATCATGTATCCAAACTTCTTATGATTAATGAGCAGGTTCGTGATCGAACCGCGTATCTATACAAGAAAGTGGTGAATGAAACAGCAGAAACTGTTAGCAATAACATACTACTGATAGCAGTCTGTCTTCTCATGGCTGTAAGAGAGTTCAAAGAAGAGGCTCCAATAACACTTGATGAAATAGCTGATGTTTTTGAGAAGTGTGGACATCGAGTTAATGTGAGAGCAATTGTGCGAGAAGCACTTAGGCTCAAATCACTTACAGGTCACTCACCTGAGATACGAAAACCAGAGGACTATGTCCCAAGAGTGATTTCTATGTTGATGAATAATCCAAGAGTAGTCAGTAAAGTTCAATCACGTGGTTGGAAACCAAAAGACTACGAGAACGCTCTCAGAAACAAGACACTAGAAGTTCTCAAGATGATACCTGCATCAAAACGCGGGGGAAGGAACCCATTCATATTCACGGTTTCAGCGGCCTATGCCAGCGATCGAGAGATAGCTATGAAATATGGACGACGAGCAGTTCTAACTCAAAAGCTCGCATCAACTGCAACAGAAGTAGCCGAGTACAGTATCAGGGACCATTTTGGGATGATGAAAAAGGTCATCGAATTATCTCATGCGAATGTACATTGATTTAGTGTGTTCATCTAGGAGATTATTTTGGAATCCTCTGAATAAGAAGTGGAAGATACGAGGTGAGTAGCTAGGTGAATATGGATATCCATGTAATTCATTGTCCTAATGGACGCTGTGGGAAATGTTCTCAGAAAAGTGACAAGGGTTGTCAAAAACTTGACAGTATCATAGAGTTTGGAAAAGGAAAATCACAGATTTTGTTGGTTGAAGCTGAAAAAGGTGTTCTACACTTTTGTGAGTCAAACAATTTGCAGCAATCTGAGCCTTCTTGGCGGACCGATGGATGGGAAAGTGTTTTCGTTGGTGCAACCAGTAATCTGTTTGAAAGATTGGATGATATTCTTGCATTGTATAAGGTTGGACCATATTTATCCATGTTTAGACGGGGTGAGCATAATCATACAGAATATATCGTACTTCCAATGGTTAGAACCTCTTTAGAATATTCTCTCATTGATGAGTTGAGCCAAAAAACCATACAGATTAGAGATAGATTACCCTCATTTAGAAATAGTACTACTCAGAAATTGAAACAGGATACCGAAGATTTTTCAAAACACATTATGAGTCTTATACCTGAAATTAATGAAATCACAAGAATGAAACTTTCAGAGATTATCGCTCATCGTCGAAGTGTTCTTGGATCGATAATGCCAATTATACTTGATGATTTTGTAGAAGAGATATATCTTGACCGTCCTGGAGTCCCTATATATTTTGATCACCAGAAGTTTGGTAGATGTGTTACTACCATTACTTTTCAGGAGAACGAAGTACCAAAGATTGTCACATTAATCCGTGCTGAGAGTAATCTCCACCTTGATAGAAGCAATCCTTCTCTCAAGATGGATTTACAGATTCAAAATGCTTCTTTACGTTTCTCAGCTAGTATGCAACCACTTAGTCCCGATGGATTACATCTTGAGATACGTAGAGCTAGAAACCATCCGTTCACAGTTGGTGATTTGATTGAAAATGGTACAATGACGCCTGAAGTTGCTGCAATCTTACTTTTTGCAGTTTCGTGCCGCTTTAATATCACAGTGACAGGAGGTCCTGGAACTGGAAAGACGACCCTGTTGAATGCTTTGGACATGACTACTCCGAAGTGGTGGAGAAAAATCTACATTGAGGATGCTATTGAAAGTAGAGAACAAAGAGAGCATCATCAGATTCGTTTCAGAGTTGATCCCATGGATGAGCAATCGATGAAGTTGAATAAGAGTAATGAAATAATCAAATGCCTTCATAGATCACCTGATTATCTTATTCTTGGTGAAATTCAGACTGCAGAACACAGTAAGGCTCTCTTTCAAGCAATTACTGCAGGCCTTCGTACAATTCAGACCTGCCATAGCGAATCAGCTTCGAGTCTTATTTCCAGATGGAATCGTGGACATGATATCAAGGGTGATAATCTTGCTTTAATGGATGTAATAGTTACCCTTGAGAGACCGAAACCAGGCGAGTCAAAACGTAGAGTATGTGAGATTGTGGAAGTAAGAAGAAAGGAAACTAATGGCTTGATTGAATTTTCAGGTCTAAATGTAGTGTATGATAGGAACCAAGGAGTGAGTGATAACTGGGCACATGATGGAGCTTTTATGACCCGTGCGAGAGATTTTGGCATAGAGAGTCATGTTCCTGCTCTGACAAACTTGATTCAAGCCATTCATCTTAGTAGATACTCTTCTAGTCTTGAGATAATAAGCGAGAAGATGTGGTCGTATGGTCATCCTATGCAATATATTGATTACAGAACATGAGATGATTGCCATTCTTTTTGGGGGCTTTAAAAGGAGTCAGGTAGACATGAGTTCAAGGTGTATGTCTTTGACAAAGGATGATGGTATAATTCGTAATGAAACGGGAGGCCCTTTGGTGGAAGAAAGTCTGCTCCTTGGTCTTGCTGTTGTAACAGTTTCAATTGTAATAGCTGTCATTCTTCAAGCTACAGGATGGGCACAGGACGTTGTGGAAGGATTATTACAGCTCTTGCAGGACAGCTGGAGTAGTTTAACTCAATTGTTTGGTGTACCATAACAATTAATTCCTCATTATGGGAAAGGCTTATTTGTAGAATTCCAGACGAGCCCTCTCGCGCTCCGGACTGGCATTCCATTTACGGCTCCGGTAGAATATTGTAGATTATTATACAAATTATACCGATTGTAGTCCGGCCCAGCATGGGGGACTCTCGATCCCCCGACCCGGGTTCAAATCCCGGCCGGAGCACCATCTCTTTGTATTAGCCCACCAGATATTTTCGTCGTATAATTGGTACTGTCGAGATCCCAGCAGAAGCAGCTATGGCAATTAGTAGACCAGCAATACCAACTCCTTCTAGTGACATTACATCGAACGTAGTTATTTCGATTGAGAAAGAACCACTAGTTGAAAGGACTGAGCTTGAAGTTTCTGATTCGTAATATAGAATATAGTTGCCACTTATGGTGGGAATTCTAAGGTGAAGTGTAATTGTACCTCTATCGGTACTTTCAGCATTAATATTCGAATCCAACCAGTCGAAGTTCACCTGTACTCCCTTAGGTGTTGATCCATTAAAACCTCTTACTGTGAGGTGTACTGATAATTCGCGAACCGGGGAAATAATTTCATAGAAATCCAGTTCAAGTCGAATAGGCATCAAACGAGTGACTTGAAGAGTATAGTCAAACTTGGTTGGTAGTTCGAATAGAGTATTGTTTCCACTGTAGAATATAGAAATGTTGTAATGGTCTTCCGTATATGGAACGGTAAAAGACAGAGTTGCTTGACCATTGGTGTCGGTTGCATTAGTGAATTGGATTTCATCATTTATCAAGAGCTGGAGGATTCTAAAAGAGCAATTTCCAGCCCAGTCGTTCATCTGAATTTTAAATACAATTTCTTGATTAGGTGAGGCATAGTGTTCAACATTACAATCTATCAGTGATATCTGAGGGCTGGACCATACTGTGAAGATGCTACTTGATTTATTATTTGTAATGAATGAATTCTCAATGATTTCGATATCGAGAATGTGAATACCTGTAGGTCCTTGTAGTTCATAATGAAATATGGTGATTGTTTCAACCAGACTTGAGGATATTGTAAATTTTTGATTAGAAGTGGTGTCAAATATTGAGATTAGGGAATTAGGGATAACACGGCCTAATAGATCAGAAGCTGTGATTTCAATTTCGACATTTGAACCAATCTCAGCTGATTCGGGCACTTTAACAGTTATCTGTGCAGGACTTGTTACAACAAGAGCTGTTTCAAAATAGCATTCAGAATATCTTTCAGTCCCATTATAGTGTATCCTTAATGTATGAAATCCGAGTGCGAATCTCTCATCGATATCTATGTGAAAATGAGCAATTCCGGAACTGTTCGAAGTAGTAAAAATAAGGAACTGACTATCTAGAAATATTTCGAGCGGTTCGTTTGATATTGAAGTGTTTGTTTCTGAGAGTTCAACATATAGATCCATAAATTCATTGAGTATAATTTCGTCAGGACAGAAACCTTGGGGAATGAGAAAAGTTGATATTTTTAATATCTCGACTGTGAATCTAAATTCTGATGAATCCAAATAGTTAGTCAAGTCTTGCTCGTAAACAACAGAAATGTCATTATTTCCTAGTGTAATCCATGAGCTATTGCACTCAATTTCAAAATGGATTAATCCTGAAGAGTTAGTTGTGCTTACTGCAAGTAGGGTACTATCTTTAAACACTTTTAGAACTGCATTCGGTATTGAATTATCTGAATCATCAGTTAGATGAATTGTAAAAGACATGATATCTTCTGGAGCAAGTAAATCTGGAACTTGATTGATTTCAATATTTGTGGATGAAAGTATTGTTAATACTGTCCATTGACATGAAGGTGTTAATGAGAGTGATTCATTACCATAGAATGTTGCATTAATAGTTGTCAATCCCAAGTTATGGTTTAATGGAATATCCCAAGAGATGAAAGCAATACCATTCATATCTGTTTTATCAGAACCAAGTTGAGTATTGAATGTCTGATCAAAGAAGAATATTCTCTGGTCTGGCACCGGATTTCCATAGCTACCATTCTGAAGAAGTGTTGCTGTAATTGTAATAGTGTTTCCTCGAATTACTACTATCTCGCCTTCTGCTGCAGCCGGTTCAGTATTGAATGTTGTAAATGATAGAGAAATCAGAACCATGAATACTATCGAAACCCAGTATGATTTCCTGATGATATATACCTCCTTAGGAATGTGGTAGATAAGTCCATGATTTTGTATGGTGTTCATGATGATGTCCAGAAATGAAAGGCAAAGCAGTCACGCTTCTGAGGTTTCATCCTAGTTCATCATTCTGTTTCTAGGTTTTTATTCTCCTATAGAGTGTATTTCATTGTGTATCCAGTTTAGGGGTGTTCATATGCTTAACGAAGGTACGATGCTTCGGTCCCATAAGCGGCCGTTCTTGGATTAGAATAAACATGATGAGGATTTCATAGATGCCATTTCACTTACCCCGACGAGGAAGCACGGGATTGGTTTCTCATGATGTATATAGAAAGCCAAGATCATGGATTAAGTTGCTTTGGGTGGTTGGTACTATATTTACTGGATTCTATTTGTTACTTGTCTACCTGTTACCATTGATTGGGGTTGTCAGCTTACCGGTAGTTCCCCTTAAGGGATTTGTAGAAATGATTATCTGTTTCATTCCGGTTGTTACAGGTTTGATACTGACAGCCAGAAAAGTTCGTCTTCAGAATCCGCTGATTAGAGTAGAGAATAACATATTGTTGGTTCAACTTGATGATCATGTAATTGGGACATGTTGTCTTGATATTGAGTCTGTGTCTGGTTCTGTGTATCTAGATGAGAATGGAAAACCAAGGTATAATGAGAGTATGTTATTGGCTTTGCGTGCTGGGATGGACAAAACAGTAACTATGGCTTTTGAAGCAGGTGTAACAAATGGAGAACCATTTTTGCATATCTTCATCACAGCAACTGGGCATAGTTCAAAACATATTCAAGAAGTTATAAAACGAGAGGCAACGAGAACCGAAGCAATTCTATTATCGTCTTTAAATAATGTTGAATTGAAATTGTTGGATGGAGATTATCTACAAGAGGCGGCTTTGACTCATTTAAATGGGGTGAAGATTGAGTCTCATAATTTGGTTATTGCAGAAGAAACCAAATCGTTAGGTTTGGTAATTTTACAAGGATTACCCCGAACGTTTCCAACCCAAGAAGCTTCTCAGATTGGAACGTTTATTTCGACATCTCTTAGACAAGGATATACGACAAGTATGACTTGTGTGTTTTCAGCAGCTAAACCTGGAAAAGAGAAACGTACACTCGAGAACCAGTGGAAAAGCATTAAAGTTAAGGAAAGAAGAAAGGAAGAGTCGTTGCAGGATCATTCTGTAAAGAAGAAGCTAATTACTCGTTATGAAGAGATTCAAGACAGGACAGGTTGGTTTGATGCTACAGTGTATTTCAAAGTGAAATCTTCAACTGAAAGACACATTGAAACAGATTTAGATGGTGTTAGTGGATTAGTTCATTCAGTTTGGGGTGGTAGTGATTCGATTAAGCTCAATTCTCTGAAGCCATCGAAACGAACTGTATTTAGAATATTGACTCGTAGACACTTGAAGCATCAACGTATGCATATAATTCGATTATCGTCCTTTATCAACACACCAATTCAACAGCTTCCTGTTATCACTCCAAGACAGTTTCCAATCTTTCCTGTTCCTCCCAAGGAAATCGTAGACAATGAACTTGTTATAGGAGAAACAGTTTTTGGAGGTCGTCGATTATCGAACGTTGGGTTGGAGATTGATTGGTTAAGAGAGCATGTTGCTATATTGGGAGCAACTGGGACTGGAAAGACAACACTTGTAAAACATCTCATGTCGCAGCTGAGTGCGAAAACAGATGTGCCTTGGTGGATATTTGATCTTAAGGGTTCTGAATTCCTTGGTCTCATTGGCTATAGTGAATCAGAAGTTCAGGTTCTTAAGCCAGGTCTTGACTCTACATTTGTGTTTAGTCTCATTGATTCAGAACTGGCGAATGATAAGAACTATGCACACTCTACATTTGCAATTTTGAGAGAATTGTTGAATGAAAGAGGAGATTCTTCTGAACTTTCTCCAGCAATGGAAAAATTGCTTCGAGATTCTGTAATGAAGGTAGTAGACTCACTAGATCAAGGTAACTCAGTTCAATCATTGGTTAGTGCAGTTTCGGAACTAGCAGGAAATGATCGTATAGGAAATATGACTAGAGATGCGTTGCTTAATCGTCTTGAAATATTAACGCGTGAACCATTAGGATCAATCCTTGGGGGTGGTCCGGAAACAGTTCGATTTTCAGACCTGCTAAACAAACGTGTTATTCTCGACCTTTCATATGTTGCAAGGGTGGGAGGAATGGATTCAGTTCGACTCCTTTACAATTTGGTTGCCAAACGTATCTTTGATAGTGCAATGAAACGAGGGATTACCGAAGGGTTGCATCATGTCGTGGTACTTGAAGAAGCAAGCAATCTCGTACCAGAGAGCTATACAAGACATTCTGCTGCGGATGTTACGACCGGGGAATCCATGGTGATGTTACAACGGGCTACTGGACAAGGTGTTATTGTGATATCAACCAGACCCAACATTTCTTCGAACATTCTAGCGAACACTTCAACAAAGATTGTATTTCGATTACCATATGATAGTCAGGTTGGTGGAAGATTCCTTTCATTGAGTGAAGATCAAGAGCAATATCTTCGAATATTGAAACGTGGCAGAGCCTTGATGAGTATACCCCATACTGAAACCTTCGAGATTGTCACAAAGAAGTTTTTGGAGTCTTTAGTAAAGAAAGAAACAATAATTATTACTGAAAGTAAAGCTAGTCCAATAATTGAAGAAACTGTACCAAAGAAGGAACTTGTTCAAGAACCAGACGTATCAGATAAAGCTACTGAAGCTCAAACGCTTGTTTTCAACAGAATAGATAGACTTGGAAGTCATGTCGTGGCATTTTTAGCAGCAGAAGGTTGGGCAACGGAAGGAGAAATTCGGAATCTTCTAGCTGTTCTGGATTCAAAAGTTGTTGATGATGATATTTCAGAAGCTATTCGTAATCTTGTATCCTTAGGTACTATTGAAAGGGAAGCGTTAGCACTAGTTGATGGAGGATTTTTATTCACTCTTCCAGGGAAATCTTTGGATGCTGTCAGGCGAGTAATTATTGAGTATATATCCGGAAAACTTGGAATTGAATATAATCCTTCTATTACTTCTGAGAACTCTGATTGGCCAGATATTGTACTTGAAGACAGAGCTGTTGTAGTTATTCCTGAACATCTGAGAGCATCATCAATGGGACTGGCATTAGATAGAATTCGGAAGCAAATGAGCAAACTCCAAAATGGTGTTAGCGAACTCTTTGTTGTTGTCAGAGGTAGTGTTGCAGCTGCAAAATTAAGAGAATTGATGGATTTATCAGATGAGTTTAACGATGTTAGTGTTATTTCGGCATTTCCGCGGTCTCTAGATTCAATTATCGAAGGTTTGGTTAGCGAAACTGATGTGTCCGAAGAATCCTCAGTTCAAAGCGAGTTGAAAGAAGATGCAAATTCCAATGAGCAGGTTGATTTGATTGGAGCAATGCATGATGTAGGATCTGCTACAAATCGAGCAATTCAGATTCGGCTATGGTTTGGTTTGATTCAAGATTTAGTAGACATATCTAATGGCCAAGTCAGATGGGAGGATTTGTTAGAGTTCATTGAAACTACATCTTTGCAGTCATTGAAAGGAAGATCAGCTCCATTAAGTATGGAGGAAGGAAAAAGGGCTTTGACAGAGCTATTGGCAGATGAGGTTCTAATTGCTTTACGTGTCACTGAAGAATCACAATTCATAGAGCTTGCTGAAGGACTCTGGTTGGTTAATTCATCAGTTTTGAAGAATCTGAAAGAGAAGGCTATAGGAACTATTGAAGAAGAGCTCAAAAAACACTACTCTAATGTTTCAAGGAATCATGGTTACTACGATCTTTGTGTTGGTAATACTTCCTATGTCATATTTCCAAATCAACAACAGTTGAATACTCTTCTCCACCTTCATAGTGATGTGGCTTGTAGAATCTGTAAATCGAAAAAGGTCGTTTGTGTTTTAACTGCAACAGAGTATCTTGAAGAAAGTGTAACAACACCCAGTAACTTGATTGTAAGGACAATGGATGATAATGTGTCTACTTTGGTAACGTGAGCTATAGTTGTATTCTTGTGCAGATTGTTGATTCGTTTTGTAATAGAACCTTAAGACGATCAGGGACTGTCAGATTAAAGATAATGATTTCTCTATTGTGTTTAGAAATTTCAAGAAGTTCGCTTACTTTTTTTAGCATACCACCAGTGACATCAGTACTAGTTGAAGGTCCTGTCTTAGACAGAACGGTTTCCTTGTTATCTTGATTTATTATGGGTATGTATTTTGCTGATGGGGTGAATTTTGGATTATCATCTAATACTCCATCAACGTCAGTTCCGATGAGTACTGTCCTAGCGTTTAGTTCTTTTGCAAGATACACTGTAATTGTATCGCCACTAAGAATGGATGCAGTACGCTCTTCATCAAAACAAATATCTCCGTGGCTTATTACAACGAGTCCGTTGTCTAGTGATTTTCTAATTATGTTAGTTGGGAAATCGTGTATCAAACCATTTTTCAGTGTTACAAAAGAAAAGGGAGGAATTACGATTGCAGGTATTCCTTCTTTGTTTAGACTAGTTTCTACAGATGATGCTAATGTTGACATATTATGACGTATTGGTGGAATACCTTTCAAGAGAAGGTCCTTGGGACTATTAGAATCAGCAAATCCATGTGAATGAGCAGCTTGGTGACCATGAGCTCCACCTCCAAGAACTATGATTAGTTGGTCTCTATGCACCTTCAGCTCTTTAGCAATTCGGGACAAATTAATTTCGTTGATTTTTGGAGGAGCAGAGTCTTTGTACGTTATCACAGATCCACCTAATTTTACAATTGTGAGTGGTTTCAATTGTTTCACGTATAGCCAGATAGTTGGTCATGCTTATGGACATTGCTTTTTTCTGGAACGGAACTATGTCATACACAAGACAAGCTTTTTATCCGGTTCAGATTTGGAATCCTCGGACACCTCGGTATCGTTGAGGGATTCTTAAATGACTCAAAGAGCAAGAATCAGATTATCTAGCACAAGCACAGAACACCTAGATGGTGTGTGTAATCAAATTAAGAGGATTACTCGCAAGACAGGTGTCCGAATGGCTGGGCCTATCCCCTTGCCCACCCGCAGGATGGTTGTACCTACAAGGAAAACCCCTTGTGGTCAAGGGTCTGAATCTTGGGATAAGTGGGAGATGAGAGTACACAAACGATTGATTGATATTGATGCCGATGAAAGGGCTATTCGTCAGATAATGCGTGTACGAATTCCTGATTCTGTATATATTGAAATCGAATTGACTGGTTAATTATCACTGATACAAAGCCTTTTTGCACAATTATACACAGGACTTTTACAGCTCATGAGGTATCTCAGAGATGTGTGGAATAATTGCTGTAGTTCAGAAGCGTGGTGTTGTTGCTCCATTCCTGTATCAAGCACTGAAACGTCTTGAATATCGGGGTTACGATTCAGTAGGAGTGACTACTATTGCTGAAAATATGTTGTATACTAAAAAGGACAAAGGTAAGATTGAGGAAGTTCACAAACGCCTTAATCTTGATGAGATGCCAGGATCAATTGGGATTGGCCATACTCGCTGGGCAACTCATGGCGCACCGTCCATGCCAAACGCACATCCACATTTTGATTGCGAAAACAAAATCGCGGTCGTTCACAATGGGGTAATTGATAATTTCATGAAACTCAGGAAAGAATTGGGTGAGAAAGGGCACAAATTCAATTCTGAAACTGATACAGAAGTTATTCCTCATCTTATTGAGGATTTGATGAAAGAAGGGTTCGATTTAATTGGAGCTGTTAAGGAAGTCACTAAGCTAATTGAAGGGACTTACGCAATAGTAGCCATGTCAACTGAAGAAAGTGACAAGATAGTATGCACAAGGGATGGAAATCCATTAGTTATTGGGACAAAATCTGGAGCATCTTACGTTTCTTCAGATATTCCTGCATTCTTACCGATGACGAATGATATGATTCTGTTACTTGATGGAGAGATAGCAAGTCTGACAACAGAAGGTGTTCATATTGAGAAATTGTCAGATGGATCGATAGTTAACCGAGATACAATCAAGATTAGTTGGACTGCAGATCAAGCCCAGAAGAGTGGATATCCTCATTTTATGTTGAAAGAAATTCATGAACAGCCTGATGCTATTAGGAATACACTTAGACTACAATCTGAAAGTATTGAAGAAGCTGCTAAGATAATCAAAGATTCTGAGAATGTATACATGTTAGCAATGGGAACATCAGGACATGCTGCAAAAGCAGGTCGTCATATGTTTGCATCACTTGCAGGTATACTTCCATCATTTGAACTGGCAAGTGATTTTCCAGACACAGTCTATGGGGCGTTATCTGATAGAGATTGTATTATTGCTATTACACAATCAGGAGAAACTACGGATACAATTACTGCTGTGAAATATGCAAAACAATATGGTACAAAGATAATTGCAATTACAAATGTTATTGGAAGCTCAATCACTAGACTTGCAGACTATACGTTATTAACACAGGCAGGACCTGAGATAGGTGTCGCTGCGACCAAAACCTTCATGGTTCAGCTCACAACTCTGGCATTGATTGCTTTAGCATTGGGGGAGATAACAGGATTCAAAGAACATATAGAAATTCAACAAAAACGAATTTCCTTAGAAAAACTGCCTGAGCTCATTTCAGAGGTTATCTCAAGAAACGAAGAAAAAGCACGAAGACTTGCTTCAGTCCTCTATGAGAAATCAAGTCTTCTTTTCTTAGGAAGAGGTATTTCTCTGGCCACTGCTGAAGAAGGCGCCCTCAAACTAAAGGAAATTGCATACAATCATGCGGAAGCCTATTCAGCAGGTGAATCAAAACACGGACCTATTGCACTTGTTCAAGAAGGCTATCCTGTAATATTCGTGGCTCCTTCTGACGATACAAGAAATCGGATTGTCGGAAATATCATGGAAATGAAAGCAAGAGGAGCCACTATAGTTGCTGTAATCCAAAAGGATGATGATGAGATAGCAGGATTAGCAGATTATGTCTTTACAATTCCGGAATCGACAGAGTCAGAATTTTCAATCATGCCGTATGTTGTTCCATTGCAGTTGTTCAGCTATTATATGGCTTTGAGAAAAGACTATGATCCTGACAAGCCACGTAATCTAGCTAAGTCTGTTACTGTTCTTTAGGTCTTTAAATCATACAAAACATTAGAATATTGTGTGAAACCAATGTGGTTGTTTTCAGTTCTTAGTCCATTAACAGATTTTGCGTACCTGATAGCGGGCTATTTCATGGAGATTTGGGATTTCTTAATTTTCATAGGGAATATCTCTGCTTTCGTGGTTGTCTTGGTAGGTGCAATTTTGTGGTTTACGGGAGTTAATGATAAGAGAGGGAAGGGATTGGTTCTGAGCGGCATACTTCTAGCAATTATAGTTCAGTATTTTGTATTCTATCCACCTTCGTTTATGTTATAGTAATTCTTTAGCAATAACTGTAATTGTATCTACAAGACGATCAATGTCTTCTAGTGAATTATAGGCATGAATTGATGCCTGGATTATCCCGTCATCTGATATTGATTGAATAAGAGAGTGTGCGCAGAGAACACCGCTTCTAACAGCTATGTTTGATTCATCAAGAAATAATGATACGTCATGACAGTTGATTCCATCTTTGGGATTGAGATTGAATCCGAATATGGTGTTATTCTCATCAGGTTCACCATAGATGATGAGACTATCTATCTCCGTGAGTCTTTGAACCAGATATTTTGAAAGCTTGTTGATGTGCTTGGAAAGTCCATGTGATCGAAGCTTTGTAAGATATTTGAGAGACGCTTCCAAGCCAGCAATAGCTGGTATATTCAGATAACCTGATTCGAACTTATCCGGTTGTAATGCAATCTCGAACAAACCGTCTTTGACGTTGGTCACTGAAGAACCACCCAAAATCCCTGGTTTGTGGGTTTCTCCAACTGATTTATTGATCCATTGGATAGCTAATCCCGGTGGGCCCATTAGACCTATGTTAGCTGAAAAAACTAGTATATCGGAACCAAGTGCTGTTAGTTTTTCATTAGTGAGGCCAGCTGAAAGTGTGGCGTCCGTCAATAGAAGTGCATTGGACTGGTGAGTTATTTCAGCAATCGTAGGTAGTGGGTTGCGTATTCCTAGACCTGGTGATACGTGACTGACTGCTACTAAGCCTGTGTTATGATCCACCTTCTTTTCCAATTCATCAATGAGCAAATTTCCTTTCTTATCAATTGAAATAATTTCTATATCTAATCCTAGTATATCAGCTGCTCGAAGAAGTGAAACAATGATAGAGTTCTCTTCGCTTTGTGCAATCACAATCTTGTTTTTTCTGGTTGTCTTCCAGTCAAATCCATACACAAATGATGCGACAGTAGTAGGAATTGATTTTTGAAATGATATCTGAGATTTGTCGGTTTCTAAAAATGTGGCTAATGATTTTCTTGTATCTTCAACAATTGAACCACCTTTTACGGCGAGCCGATAAGCTCCACGACGTGCTGAGGCCACCACGGAATCAAGAAAATTGTTCGTTGCAGATACAGCTTGTCGCGGTACAAGTGTTGTGCTTGCAGAATCAAAGTATGCTAAATCAGGGGTATGATCATAAACACCAAAATCGTGCTTTATATCAAATTCAGCAGTCATGATTATTATTCATGGGATGAGCGACTTTAATACCATGCTATACATAGACCGCAATGATTAAGGTGCCTGAGAATCTCATAGAAGGATATTTCGTCATTACCATAGACAATCTCATCTTTGAAATCAAGGGCATAGTTCATCCTAGAAACCGTGTTATTGCGTACCTTCGATATGTTCCAACTACGAGTGAAACTTATGACTCAGATGCTGGGTATAGGAAAGTATATGCGCTTGATGAAAGAGAGAAGTATCTTCAGAGTAATTATCCGTCATACCTCTGGTTCAGTGAGTCCCACGGGAGAATAGTGCAATCTGTTCCTAATGATAAAATCAAGTTTATGCTTGATCCCGTAGATTGTCTGACAACTCTGCGAAACTGTACTAGCCAAATTTCTGACTTGGAGCAAGCTTCTGTGAGTTTATCTGAGAAGTTGGTGAAAGTCACTGGTATTGAATGGGCGGACATTGGTCTTACTGGTTCGCAACTTGTAGGTGTTGCTAGGAAGGATTCGGATATTGACTTGGTAGTTTATGGTTTGCATGCATGTAGAAAGTTCTACTCCAGCTTATCTAGGAATATTACATCAATTATGGGAATCGAACGTTACGCAGGTGCACTACTTGATAAGCATGTTTCTTTCAGGTGGGGCGCACATGAGAATCTAAAACCTATTCTTCGGGAGATTGAACGAGTAAAGATATTGCAGGGTTTGTTTGAAGGGTTTCACTTCTTTGTGAGACTGGTTAAAACTCCAAATGATTTTGATTATGTCTATGGTGATATTTCATATCGAATGAAAGGTCAAAAGTTAGTATCAGGTAAGGTAGTGAATTATAGTGACTCAATATTCACACCCTGTGAATATCTGGTTGAGTGTGATGAGTTGCCAAACCTTAGAAAACTTGTCAGCTATCGAGGTCGGTTTACAGAACAGATTTCAGAGATCAAATCATTTGAAGCATTGGGAAGACTCGAAATGGTCAATGATCATAAGAAAAATGATCAATACATGCAGCTCGTTCTAGGTGAACAGCCCATGGATTATTTGATTCAAAAGGAGTAGAGTGGTCAAGGGTTTGCCTTCACAGATTGTTCATATTTACATCAGTTCACACGAAATATGTGTGAATGGCGCCTTTATTGTGAATGCTCTGGGAGAAACAGACTTCTTATCGCCTTAATACTTGAATAGAGGAATGATATATGCTATGATACCTGTGAATAGATACACCCCTTCGTTTCCAGTGGAAACAGGTAAGAAGACATATGAAACGGTTACATATTCATTCACAAGGACCATAGATTAGTGAATAACAAAACCACTGGAAAATATCCTTTTTTCATCGAAAAAAAGGCTCATATTGCTTTTTTATGGTCAAAAGGACCTAGCAGGACGTCAGCACAGTAAAAGCGAAACGGACGAGGTCTATATGTGTACAGATACATTATGTAGCTCTTATCTCAATATAGATAATTCACATACTCACACTTATTTGGGATTTTAGTCTAAAAGATTGTGAATGGTTACATGTATAGGAGAAAATCGGTTTGACTAAAGAAGACAGAACTAACTATGTCTATGAGTTTACGTATAGTTCAGCGCCAGGTCTTCGTGAGATATTCCAATGTAAATACGTCAAACCGGATGAAGCACTTAACAGATTTAGAAAGATATTAGCACTTACTGAGTCACCTTTTGATTTCAAAATAATCGTATCTGATGAAACGATGGGAGAGGAATCAAGCTTTCAAGTGAAGGGTGGCAGTATAGAAGAGATGTTTGTCAAGTTTAAGGTCTTTTTGGAAACAAGTACAGGATACATCTTTGAACCAGTCAGCGAAGAAGTCACAGAGGTCGGAATGGAAGATACACGATTTGAATCAATGAGTAATTATGACAAGATGCAAGTGATAATCTATGCATCCTTTAAGCATGGAAAGTTCTCCTCACTCGATGTCACGGAGATCTATCAGGATTCTTTCAGTGAAGATCTTCCAAAGAGTACTGCATCTACCTACCTTGCAAGAATGTGGAACAATGGTAAAGGTCATCTAGAACGGTATGGAAATCGTTCTGGTTACACGTATCGACTTAGAACTGAAATTGTAGAGGTTCAAAAAGAAATTGATAGAGCCGAAGAACTTCTAGCCGCTATACAGATGCGGGTTAGAGATTGAACTCAGGTCATTATACAACCCATATTCAAACCCTATTATTTTGATTATAGATCAAATGTTTTCTCGTCCATCTTAATATCGAGTCTTTCTAGTTCTTGGAGGATTGGTTCATAGATTTCCGGGATTATCGGTCTATGGACACCTGTCAGGTTGATTTTCCCGTCTAGAATCATCTTACTAGCTATTGCAACTGGTAAAGCTACAGTTCTTGACATTGAGCTATCACCATTAGGGATACCATAATCAATTAGGGTCGAGGTGATTTTCTGTTTCTTATCTGGATACTCTGCTATGAACTCGTGATACATGATTATCATGTCACGTTCACCTGGAGCATACTGTAGCTTCTCTTCAAAGAGATAGCATAATGCATCAAGATAGGTATTCACATTAGATGGAACTGGTGTTTCTTCGAACAAGCCTAACCATTCTAATCGTGAAATGATTGGATCATTGGGTGCAATCTTACAGGTTTTAGCCACTGCGAGTTTCAAATCGGATTCATTTAACGATGTTAGTTCTTTCATGAGATCTGCATATGTCATTCCCTCAAGAGACCGTTCTGTTATGTCTAGAAGACCTAAGTCTGCTATTTTGTCTAGTGTGCTGCACCAACCTTCATTCCTAAATGTTCCACGAAGCATTGTCTTTGTTTCTGATATGTTGTAAATGTCAATGTAAGAAAGACTGTCACGGTTTGGATATCCTTCAAACGTACCGACACCGGGGACTTCCATGGGTTCACAACTTTCAAAGAGCTCGGACCCAGGAATCTTGACTTTTTTTCCATCGCGGAGGAATAGTGCGTCGTTGCGTCCAGCTAAGAGTACTCCTCGAGGGCTCCAGGATAACTTGTAACCAAATGGATTATTATTTGAATCAGGAGCTGGGAGTCCCCCTGTAAAAGAGGTGAAACTTGTAATCTGCCCATTATTGTTGTGAACCTTATCGATTATTTTCATAGCGCTCATATGATCAATGCCTGGGTCAACTCCACATTCATTTAGGAGTAGAATTCCAGCTTCCTTTGCATCGTCTTCAAGGGCTTTCATTTCATCAGAGATGTATGATGTAGTACAGAAGTGTGTCTTGTGTTTTACAGCAATTTTAGCGGCCTTCACGTGAAAGGTGTAAGGTAGTAAAGAGCAAACCAAGTCTGCCTTTCTAGTAAGCTCTTCTAGAAGATTTTCATCTTTTGCTATATTGAAGGCAACAGCTTCGGCATTACTACAACCTTTAATTAAACGATCAGCTTTATTCTTTGTTCGACTTGCAACAATAACGTGGAAACCATTGTCGGACAGATATTGTATATATGGACGAGCTACTAATCCTGCACCTAGGCACAGTATGTTTTTCATTCTTTATAATCCTCCTTTGGAAGGTATTGTTTAAGATACTTGAATTTCTCTGTTAGTTTTCCTCGGTATACAATTATTGCATCTTTGAATTCTCGAGGTAATTCAAGCTTTGAAAAGGGTACAACAAAATCTGCACCAGCAAGGGCAGGTATGAAGTTAAGCAGTGTTTCACTAAAAGATGTGGATGATTCACGTGGGAGTTCGCAAGGGAGATTATCAACAGCCATAACTACTGGTCCTTCGCCTTCTACACCTAGCTCTGCTCGATTCTCATCAATAATGTAAGTAAATGCAGGTCTGTCGGCATTTGTGCATTTGACGGTGAATTCTATTGCACCTTTAATATCACAGGAGATATCACCTACCACTTGGAGCTTACGACCATCCTTTTTCCAATGAGTACGTATGAAATCAAGGGTTAATAACCGGGGAGACTTGTTTGTCCAATATATGCAGTTCATCAAGACTGTGATGTAAGGAATATGCCTATGAAATATTCCAGTGTACTTTGATTTTCCATTTTTGTAATAGTCTTGGAGATCGAACTTTGCTGAGGGGTCTTTGGGTTCAACCATGTGTTCTTCCTTGAAAACGCACTTATAGAGTAGGTTTGATTCGGGTACTAGTCCAGATAACTCATCAGGACTAACTGTTTTGTGTGGGAGAATATCAAAAATCTCTTGGGCTCCTCTGGATACGTTTCCATAACCCGCAAAGCCTACTACAAAAGGTGTAAGTTCATTTGGAAGTCCTTGTTCTTTGATTCGATTTCCAAGGAGTCTGAACTCTTCCCTAAGCTCTTCAAGTCCTTTTATCTTGAGTGTATGTTTCATTCCAGCAAAGGGGTTGGGCTTTATCCCTTTCAATTCTAGACGCTCACCAAGTACACGAAGTGTATCAGAGATTCCAGCCATGCCAGCCCAGTTACCAAAGTAAATCAATCTTCGACCTTTTTCATCAACTACTAGCTCGTAGTCAATTAGTGTAGCTCCAACATCTAAGATTTGTTTTAGCATGGACATATTCTTGTTTTGGCCCTTGATTGTATGGCTGAAGAATATGTATACAATATCATTCTCGAAGATATCAATGGGCATCTCCTTTATTCCCATTACAACCGGAACACCACTTCCCTTTAGGGGTATGATATTAGATCTATCAAGACCATACTCATCCTCTGAAAATGCACGTTGATTACTCGGTTCAAGTACAAAATCAATACTATGTTTTGCAGCTAATAATTTAACATGATCAGGAACTAACGGGACTCGAGTTTCAAATGCTTTCTCTTCTTTTCTAAGTCCAATCTTGTTCAATGGTTGTCCTCCATCTTCCTGTTCAAGTTGGGTGTGGTGCTTAAGCAGTGAACCAAGACACCCCCGCTTTAACTTTTCCTTGACGGTCAAGTATTGTATTACAAGAACTCAAAATCGGAACACGTGTTCTTCAAGTGGTTGTTTTAATTGACCTCGTATTTGTATCTATATGATTGCCAGCAAGCAAGACGAACTAATGCTAGACGTGTTGCATTCACAAAGGATCTCTACGGGTACTTCTATACTTGGAAAACAAAATCTGGAATCAAACAGAAACGAAAACCAGGTCTCCTTGATGAATGTCCTGGTGCAGAAGCTGTTGCAGATTCAGCTATCTTGGTCCCTTCTGATCATCGTGTTATCTTTGATGCACTATTCAAGATGTATGGAGATATTCTCAAGTTAAAGATTTATGAAGTTGTGCAGGAATCGAATTCATAATTAGCACTTAGAACACGTGTTCCATTTATTATAATACTTGTATTACAATATTATGATCCTGGTTTCTCTTTGGAACACATGTTCAAAAAACAATCGAACCCCCTTGTTTCCACTAGAGATTATTAATTGATAGCTAATTAATCAAATATCAAAAAGTATATATAATCGTTTAAAGAGCTTGCATTTATCTCCATTTTTATCATACATACATATACCCGCTTTTAGCTCACTCCATAAGATCTTTCTAGTGGAAATCAAGGGGTGTTATGTAGATACAGCACCAAGGACTACCTAGACCGTATAAGTGCAACATTAACTAGAACACGTGTTCCAAGTGTAAAAATCTTTGTCCAATACCGCAAGACTGATACAGCACTCACAATTCAAATCGAATCATCCATATACGGAGGATCAGTGATTGGCGAAGCCCAAGGAACTTCTTGAGGATAAACCAGGGAAGGAGATTCTTCTTCTTGCTAATGAAGCAATTGCTCGAGGTGTACTAGAAGCAGGTGTTCGATTAGTTGCACTCTATCCTGGTACACCAAGTAGTGAGATTGGAAACAACTTGACAATCATGGCTCCACACATTCCCAATTTCTACTTTGAATTCAGTACAAATGAGAAAGTTGCTTTAGAGGTGGCTGGTGCAGCTGCTGTTGCAGGTGTGAGATCTATGATGGTCTGCAAAGGTCCAGGTCTCAATGTCGCTGCTGATCCATTCTTTTCATTGACATATGTTGGTGTTCGTGGGGGAATGGTAATTGTTGTTGCTGATGATCCAAGTATGTGGAGTTCACAGAACGAGAATGATAGTAGATATTATGCATTGATGGGAAACATGCCGATGATGGAGCCTGCCGATCCTATAGAAGCTAAATCTATGCTACTCGAAGCTTACAAACTCTCGGAAAAACTAGAACTCCCAGTTCTTTTCCGTACCACTACAAGAGTTAATCATACACGAGCTCCTGTGAAATTTGAGAAAATTCTTTCACGCCCAGATAAGGTTGTTTTTGAGAAAGACCCATTTCGATTTGTCCCCATTCCATCAGTAGCACGAAAACGGCATCCATGGCTTCTTGGACAGATAGAACTCGCACGTGAGTTATCCGAAAAAAGCACATTGAACTTTGTTACGGGTGAGGGCAATCTTGGAATAATCACCTGCGGTGTTTCATACAATTATGTCATTGAATCATTATCATCTATGGACATCAAGGCTGAAGTGCTTAAGCTTGGAATCACCCATCCAATTCCTGAGAAAATGATCACAGACTTTCTACGTCGTCACAAACAAGTATTGGTTGTTGAAGAGCTAGAACCATTCCTTGAAACTCATGCAAGAAGACTTGCTCACCTCAACAAAGTTACAGTGGAGATTTTAGGCAAGGAACAAAAATTTTTCTCGCGTACCTATGAATATAGTCCAAGGATTGTGATGGATGCATTAAAGGCAGTTACTACACGTAATACACCTATTAATTGGGAGGAAATAGATAAGAAAGTTCAAGAATTACCAGAAATACCTCCAAGACCCCCTCTTTTATGTGCTGGATGTCCACATCGAACAACTTACTATGCAATCAAAGCTGCAACCAGAGGAAAGGCAATTTATCCATCAGATATTGGTTGCTACACATTGAGCATTGCTCCACCGTTAGAAACTGCAGACATACTGTTCGATATGGGATCATCAATAACCACAGCATGTGGTCTAGCTGAAGTCACAGACCAAGATATTGTTGCTTCAATTGGTGACAGCACATTCTTTGCTTCTGGTCTTCCAGGTATTGTAAATGCGGTTTACAATCAACATCGTATCTGTGTAGTAGTTCTGGATAATCGAACCACGGCGATGACTGGGCATCAACCACACCCTGGAACCGGATTGACTGGTATGCAGAAAGAAGTTCCACCTCTGGATATAGAAGAAGTATGCAGAGGTCTGGGTGTGAAATATGTCAAGACTGTTCAACCGTTTGAATCAATGGCAAGTCTAGTTGCTGAAGTACGTGAAATGGTCAAGTGGGCAAGGGAAAACCATCTTCCCGCAGTCCTAGTTTCAAAAGAAGCCTGTGCTCTTCTCACTGCTGCTGACCGTCGAAGAACAGGTGAATCGCCACCCAAATACTATGTTGATTCAGAGATATGTAATGCGTGCAAACGATGTCTCAACCGTCTTTCTTGTCCTGCTATGTATATGGATCCAGAAACAGAACAAGCTGTGATTGATGAAACTCTATGCAACCTCTGTGGAACTTGTGTTTCCGTATGTCCACAAGGTGCAATAAAACGGGAGGATGTATAAGATGGCTGGTAATAATAGTAATACAATAAACATTGCAATCACTGGAGTAGGTGGACAAGGGGTTCTAACTCTTGCAGAGATTTTAGCAAAGGCAGCTCTTCAATGCGGTTTCAATGTTCGTGTAGGAGAAATTCATGGAATGGCTCAACGAGGAGGTCATGTTGTTTGCACAGTACGTATAGGCGAAAATGCAAAAGGTCCAATTATTGACCCAGGCTCAGCTCATCTTCTTGTTGGCTTTGAACCAATCGAAACCCTAAGAGAAATCCAACTAGTCAAACAAGGTGGATGTGTTCTAATAAGCTCACATGTTCAATATCCTGTTGCAGTTTCAATGGGCCAAGCAAAATATCCTGACCATGAAGAGATAATCAAAACCATAAACAAATACACTGACAAAATAATCGAGTTTGATGCTTTAGAACTTGCAGTGAAAGCAGGAAGCTCTAGATCACTCAACATGGTCATGTTAGGGGCAATCATAGGTACTGGCTTAGCACCAATTACTGAAGAAGCAGCAATTGATGTTGTTAGCACAGCATTCCCCCAAAAATTCGAGAAGATCAATATTGATGCCACCAAACTGGGATTTGAAATGGCTGAAGCATGCAAAAAATAGCTATCTAATACTAGTATTACAATTATGAATCAGTTAATTTTGCACCAGCAACAGCTACTTGGCCTATAGATATTCCACCGTCACCTGGTGGGATATTACCATGGATGAGAGGTTTGAGCTTCTCTTTATACACATAATTAATCACTGCTTTCGTGATAATCTTGTTGAGTGCAACCCCTCCAGAAAAACCAATATATTGTATCTGATTTTCCTTAGCTGCCATACATGCAATATTCGCCAAAGACTCTCCTAGATACCACTGTGCCGCATACGCTATCTCATGTATGTTGGTATTTTCTTCTTTCAACTCGAGAATTCGCATCAAACCATTCGATGTATCCAAAATCAATCCATCTCTCGACTTTTTGAACAACGGATTAATTCGTAAATCAGTCTTTTTTGCAAATGCCTCAAGCTTCATTGGGCATTCTCCATCATAGGAGTTCTCAGAACAAACACCAAGTGCCATAGCTACAGCATCAAGAAATCTTCCTGCGCTTGTGCTACTCATCGTATTAATTCGACGACCGATTGTATCAATCAGGATATCTAATGTGTGTGAGGTCATATTGATTTCAGGCCCGATAGGTGCTGAATTGACTATTCGAAGAAGGCTATCCTTCTCTATTGAATTGTTCAAGATTCCAAGCACAGATCTTGCTGCATAGACAGCTGAGAGATCTCCACTAGGATAGTCCATACTCTTGAGACCACCTACCTTTTTGAAATCTCTAAGATTCCCAAGTAGTACTTCACCTCCCCACGCATTACCATCTTGACCAAACCCATATCCATCAGCTGTAATACAAACAATACTTGTATCATGATGCAACTTATGATCCACAATCATTGAGGCAAGATGTGCATGATGGTGCTGAACACGAAAGAGTGGAATATCCTGTTGCTTACTAATTTGTTCTGCAAACTCTGTTGTCAAAAATTCAGGGTGGAGATCGCAGGCAACTCCATCAATCTTAACAACATCCAGAAGACGAAGGATATGATCTACAGCTTCAGACAAGAAATCTAGACTCTCAACTCGGTTGATATCCCCAATATGTTGCGTTGGATAAATTCTTCCTGATTTTAATACTGCTGCGGTCACTTTTTCTTCAGGTCCCACACCAACAGCCTTGATAGATTTCCAAGAATCTGTGAACTGAAGCGGGTCAGGAACATATCCTCTTGCGCGTCGAATGAAGACTGGTTTATCCTTATCTAGAACTTTGACAACAGAATCGTCAGCTCTTTGATAGATTCTGCGATTATGAATCAAAGAATAATCAACTATGTCCTTGAGTTCTGAAACAATAACATCAGGTTCAATATACATTGGTACACCCGTAGGATTAGCACTAGTCAAAACCAAAGCTGGTTCAGTTGAATACTGAAAGAGAAGATGATGAACAGGTGCATAGGGTAGCATGACGCCAATAGTATCGAGACCTGGTGCTACAACGTCTTGTACCTTGTTTGGAATTAATTCAGAATCTATTCTCTTTTGTAAAAGGACTATGGGTCTTCGCCAAGACGTAATGAGCATCTCTTCTAGAGAGGTGAAATTTACAACTTGCTTCAGAACCGAGAGGTCTCTTACCATTATTGCGAAAGGTCGTTGAAATCTTCTCTTCCTCTGTCGAAGGGTCACAATTGCTCTTGAGTCAGATGTCTTTGTAGCGATGTGCGTTCCTGCTATACCCTGTATTGCAATAACTTGATCATCTTCTAACATCTGTGCAACACGTTGAACGGGGTTATCAAATTCAACCTGATTCCCCTTAGTATCAACCAATCTATAGACGGGTCCACACCTTTCACAAGCCGTAGTTTGAGCATGATAACGTCGATCAACAGGATTAGTATAACCTGTATTACAAGTATCACAAAGTGGAAAATCCACCATAGTTGTGTTCGGACGGTCATAAGGAAGATCAGTTATGGTCGAGAATCTAGGTCCACAAGCCGCACATGATGTGAATGGATACCGATACCACCTAGATTCGGAATTCTTTAAGTCCTCAATACAATCACTACACATTGCAATATCAGGTGGCAATACAGGAACAGACCCTTCTGTACGAGCAATAGAAGATTTGCGTATCTCAAACGTTGTGAATGAATCTATAACATTGTTCCAATCGACTATCAATGAATCAATTCGTGCGATTGATGGTGGGTTGTTCTTGATACGACTAATCAAACTTTCAATATCAGATTCATTTCCTTCTACAACAATCTTTACACCTGCATCCCCTAAGTTTAGAACAAACCCTGTGAGCGAGAGAGATTTAGCAATGTTGTGAATAAATGGTCTAAATCCAACTCCTTGGACTATCCCTGTCACATGAATCTCAGCTCTTTTCTTCACAGACCAATACACCTTGACACTTCCGTGACCACACTCGATATTAATTCAGTGAAGTGACTAAATTCAATATTGTAATACAAAAAATACTAGTATCATATTGATTCTTTGTAGGTCCTCTTAAGGCTCTTGTAGGAAAAAGGTTTGAGTAGCCTTGACAATCCGTAGTGTACGTACCCGATCATTAGTTCGAGAACCTGAAGCAACTCCTTCAATACTAGCTTCAATACCCGAATGTCTTAGAAACGCACTCAAAGAGGCTATCAATACGAGAGGACGAGGAAGCAAGTCCGTTTTAATCTCAAGTAACAGTCTCACTAATAGATTCATTTTTTCAAGATGGGGCATACGACCATCACAACGTAGAAGATACAAGAATCTCTTTACCTCTGTAAGAAAACAGAGTCGTGTCGTGTTTCAACACTTTCTTCTACGAGGACGAGTTGAATGGATTGATGATTCAGGAAGGCATATTTTCGGCGTTTACAAATTTGATGAAATCAGAGGAAATCTAATTCTCGGTTTTATTGTAATGACGCCCGAGTCAGAATGGACTCTCTCTAATAGATAATCATCACAATTACTTCATCATTACACTAAACTGAAAGCTACATAAGTCTCTATCACTGTTCATTTGTATACAAAATTGTATCCATTCATTAGACCTCTCAAAGAGAAGAATATAATGGTTTCAAAACGCTCTATTTACGATTTAAATGGTTTTGATG
>Ga0315553_10000162_pt1 | contig 58434 bp, 59 predicted proteins | sample SalMarSW160140MG_FD_203099 | JGI IMG/M metagenome (GOLD analysis project Ga0315553, IMG submission 203099) | Salt marsh sediment microbial communities from the Plum Island Ecosystem LTER, Massachusetts, United States - Salt Marsh Sediment SW1601-40 ...
CCCATCTAATTTTTCAAATTTTTCAATGTCTCTTCTTAATCTAGCAGCATGCCATCGACAGAAAGGTCAATTGATATCTCTAAATAGCACAATTATTACATTTTTTTTATTTTCAAAATCTCTGATGTTGATTGTTTCACCTCTAGAGTTTGGCAAACTAAACTCAACGATCTTACTACCAACTAAATTGAATTTATCTTTCAATTTGTTCTCACTTTAGTTTTTATTTATATTTTAAATAAAAAATAAATAAATATTGTTTAATTATTTAGTTCTTTAAAATTATAAATCTAATTTGAAAATCAATTTTATGGTGAAGAAATGGCTCTTGATATAAATTGGTTAGCCGTTGCAGTTGTTACATTGATATATTATTTTGCAATCCATTTTTTTTAGTACTTTCCTTCGGCATTCGGTAATTTATGGCTTAAATTAGTTGGAAAAGAAAGTGAACCTAAATCTAAAATTATTCGAGATACAATGTTACTGATTCCAACTACTAGTTTTATAACTGTTATTTTCATCGCGATAATGATGGAATTAACGGGCATTAACGATATTGTTTCTGCATTGCTAATTTAACCCTTTTATGGATTAGATTTGTTGCTACAATCGCTATAAACCAAACTAATTTTAATGATAGAGGATTAAAACTTTTTCTATTGGAATATAGTTTTTATCTTGTAGGTTTTATAATTGCTAGATTAATATTAGCAGTTTGGGGATAAATTAGTAATTAATTTATAATTTATTAATCAACAAATTTTTTTTTTTTCGTTTAATGTATTTAAATAATAAATTTATAATTTTTAGACATACAAGTTAAAAACTAATTTATAATATTTTAAACTATGAACTCTATAGAAAAATCAGAAGAAGGTTGGTTAATACCAAAATCTCCAATTGCATTTGAGTACCTAAAAAGATTCAATCGAAATATGGGTATTTTACATTTAGTACAAGGATTGCTAATGGTTTTATTTGGATTTTTACCTCAACTTGCTTTTTCCAGAGACATTTACACATTTTACCTAAAGTTTGAACTTGTTGGGCCAGATTTTGTTATTTCACCTAATCCTGCAGTACTTTTCGTCTTTAGCGCTTTAGGTGCATTTGTTGGATCCTTTTTATTGATGTCTGCTATTGCCCATCTATTAATTGCTTACCCACTTAATAAAAGTTACGTCAAGAATTTAAAAAGAGGAATAAATAAGGTACGTTGGTTTGAGTACGCTTTTTCAAGTTCAGTGATGATTTTCTTAATCGCTATTTTCTTTGGAGTGTGGGATTTCTGGTCATTGTTTATGATTTTTGTCTTAAATGCTCTGATGAATATGTTTGGTTTAATGATGGAATCATACAATGTATATACGAGAGAAAAAAATGAGAAGGTTAAATGGGGTCCATTTTATCTAGGTGTTATTGCCGGAGCCGTTCCTTGGATTGTTATTACTGCGTACTTTATAAGTACTGAAACGATTGGAGGAGAAGTACCACTATTTGTCTACCTAATATACGGAATTGAATTGTTCTTCTTTAATACATTCGCTATCAACATGATATTGCAATATAAAGGAGTAGGAAAGTGGAAAGATTATCTATACGGTGAAAAAGTGTATCAACTTTTGAGTCTTGTATCTAAAACATTTCTAGCATGGTTAGTATTTGCAGGAGTATTTAGTCCAGCTTAATTATCCAAAATAATATAGAAAAAAGATTATTTTTTTTTTTTTATTTATGCTTCTACTATATACAACGGCCATTTTTTTAAAATTCCTTTAGGATTTTTACCATTTCGAACTTTTTCTAAGATTTCTGAACGCGTTGCTAAAAAATCTACTGGATTCTCATTTATTAATTCGATTTTAATTTCATTATTTAAGAGAGCTTCTTTAAAGTTATCATTTGCACTGCAATCAAGTAATATTTTACTATAATTCTTCAAATTATAACAGTTTTTCTTACCATTTGAATAAAGAAACAACGTCCATGGTTTATCTGAAATCGAATTTTTTCTAACTAATAAAAGTGAATCAAGATCTAAACCACATTTCTCTTTTAAACAATTTAATAGAAGTCGTGGACTTTGAACTTCAAAATTAGAATAAGTAAAATAATCACCAGCAAATACCTTATAATGCGATTGTATAACGATTTCTTTTGATATATTTATTGGATATTTTAATAGAAAACTTGAACGTAAAATTTTTCCATCTATTTGAGGGAGACCTTCCTGATTTTTAATAGAGATAACATCACCCAAATCAATATTAATTAAAACTCCTGAGTTATTAAGCCGAGAAACATAAAGCTTACCACATTTATTTTTAGTTCTTGAAACTGCTTCTTTCTTTCCTTTATGTTCTATTACGGGAAGAGTTAATGGAAAAATATACATTTTATTTAAACGTGAAATTTCATAATCTCCCTTATTTATACTTGCAGCAAACGGACCAATTTCAGAAGCTACATAAAGGTTTGTAAATTTTTCTTTCCCCACCTCCCATTTCATAAAATTACGAATTAATTCCCAATCTGATTTTGATAATGAACTTATACTAAAAACCAAAGTTGCTTTAGAAATTTTATTAGATAATTCTTTTTGAATTTCTTTTGAAGCATTAACTAACCCATTATTTTCAATTTTTAATAGAAGGTCTTCAAATTTTGGATTTTGGTTTTTGTGTATTAATTCAAGTGATCTTTTTATCCCCTCTTGGAGTCTAATAATATCTGCCCATCCCAAAATTGTTATCGCTGGTGCAGAAATGACTGAGATATTATCCATCGTTAAGATTTTAGATATAATCTCTAGATTTCTTGAATTTTTATATTCATAAAACAGATATGATTTTGGTTTAATAACGGATAACATGATTCGTTGAGAAAATTCTGAAGAGTAAAGTGAAATATATTTCTTATCTCCATATGATCTAATCCCATCGAATTTTAACCTAGAAGGAACAAAAATTATAGCAGATGAATTTGAATCTAATCCACTCGATTCAAAGATTGCTTGCATGCCAGGAGCCCATTGCCTCTTTACAATATCGTTTGCCATATGGAACCATTTTAACATCGACAATCTGCTATTTGTAGTCCCCGAAGTATGGCAAAAAATTAATGGATCAGATACATTATCGTTATTTAGATAATCATCTAAATCAATTGAGAAAGTTCTTGAATCAGTTGTTTCAGATTTTATTCTAATAAAAAGATCTTCAACAGACAATAACCCCGAAAGTTTTAATGATAATTCTTCATATTCCTTTTTAGAACTTATTTTAAGCCAATGTTTCCAATTTATTCTTTCTATATTTGAAAAAGATTTATTGACGTATTTTTGGACTTTAATATCAAAATCAAATGACTCCAAAATGAGGTTCCACTATTTTAATTTTATGTTACTTAATTAAATACTTAAAAATATGAAATTTTAAAAATCTAATAGAATAAATAAGGAAAAAAAGAATTATATTATTTTACGAAAAAATTTTATATTTTAAATTAAATATATGCTAAAATACCATATAACCCTGTTTCAGAATCTTGGAATATAGGCAAATGTGGAGGCAAATAGGTAAAGATTATTAAAGAGAATCCCAAACTAATAAGAATTATCCATGAAGTAATAGTCAACCATCGTGGTAGTTCTTTTAAAGTCATAATCTTATAACTTACAAATTGACCTATAATCACACCAATAAAGAAACTCATAATGTCAATAATAAGAAGTTCTGTTCCAAGAATAGCTGTATATGAATAAAAAACAATTAGAATCGTACCAATACTTATTATTGCCGCAAAACTTTTTCCAATAATAATATTTTTTGCGTTTTCTTTTATAAATTTATATTCGATTAATGAAAATATTATAAGCGGCCAATAGGGGAGTTTCAGATGTTCCCACACACTTTCATTAACTGCTGTAATTGCTCCAATAGGCGGCCAAGAAAAAAGCCATTCAAATAAGAAGTGGAATAAAGTTCCAACGATAATGATAAATATCATACCGAAAATTTCCCATCGTAATAATTTGTTCTTCATTTTTTCACCTTTCACTTATTATAAAGTATTTTAATTAGTTTTGAATAAATTGAAAATAAAAATAGTGTATATTTTTATTAAAATTAGCAGATCAAATTTTAAAATAGTTTTGTTTAGATCCTATAACTTTATTCTAATTTTTCACTAATCTTTATCAGAACTTATATTAATTTCTTTATTATTTCTAGATTGGAATTTATTAATATTAAGTATCAAAAAATGAATTTTTGTGGTTTTATATGAAAGCAGCTGTATATGATGGAAGTAAAATAACAATAAAAGATATATCAGATCCAGAAATAAAAGAATCTCAAGCTTTAGTTCGAGTCAAAAGGGTTGGTATTTGTGGAACAGATTTAGCAATCGTAAATGGACATTTACCAACACCTACTCCTATTATACTGGGGCATGAATTTGCTGGAGAAGTTGTAAAAGTAGGTGAACAAGTTGATCATTCTTGGTTAAATAAGAGAGTCACTTCAGAAATTAATAGCAATATTGATTTTAATTGTTATTACTGTAAAAAGGGGCAATATACTCAATGCGTATCTCGTAAAGCTATTGGGATTGATATAGATGGGGCTTTAGCAGAATACATTGCATTAGATTCTTATTTATTGCATGAAATTCCTGATACAATCCCTTACGATGAGGCTACATTTATCGAGCCTCTCGCTGCAGCTTATCAAACATTTGAAATGATGCCAATTGATAAAGATGATAAAAATATTGCATTATTTGGTCTTGGAAAGTTAGGATTATTAATCACTCAAGTAGTATTATCTAAAGGATTAATATTAATAGCTATAGATGGTTCTGATAAAAAACTTAATCTTGCAAAACAATTTGGGGCTCATCATCTAATCAATAGGGTGACATGTAAAGATGTTCCCAATGAGATCATAAATCTGACTAATAATTTAGGCGCTGATATTGTAATTGATACAACTGGTAATCCTAATGCACTAAGGGAGATTGTTGCTTCTTGCAGAACTCGAGGAAAAATTCATGTAAAGAGCACTCATGGACTTGAAACACCAATTAATCTCACTGATATTGTTGTCCGCGAACTAACGCTTTATAGCAGTAGATGTGGACCATTTGAAAAAGCAATTGATGGTTTAAAATCTGGTAATATACAAGTTAGGCAATTAATTTCGAAGAAGGTCAAATTAGATGAAATAACTGAAGCTTTTAACTCTTATAAAATGAGTAATGATCATATTAAAACTATAGTTCAAATATAGAGCTGTTTTATTTATCAAAACTCAAGAATAAATAAGATATTTTCAAAAAACAATGAATATTTTAGAAAATAAATTTTAATTAATACCTATACCTTTAAAATTATAAATTGTTTCTTTTAAGGAAAAGTATTTATGGATACTACAGAATTACCATCGATTGAAAGTGTTTCAGAGAATAAAACCATTAAAGAAGAAATTAAAAATCAATATTTTTGGTATCTTTTTGTCCTTTTCACAATATTTTTGGCTTCATTAGTTATTCCCGCAATTGTGTTTCTAATGTATGTATTTTTCTTTTTTTTACCTAATTTTTTAGATACTACTAGTTTTTTAGCCCTTTTTACAGAATTTAAACCTATGATAGCATTGATCTCTATGCCTTTAGTCCTCATTGGTTGTTATCTTATTCGACTATTCTTTATAGGTTTAATTACACGTGGTTTTTGGTATCTAACTGAAAAAAGATCCCCTAGTAAAGATGGTATTATACCAAGAAATTTTCCTAGTAAAACATTAAATTATTATCAAATTAGAGGTTTCATGATTAAATATGGAAAGAATGCCTTTATGAAAGGTTCTTTTCCTTGGCTTAGCAACTGGTATTTTAATTTTATAGGCGCAAGCAAAATTGGAAAGGGTACTACCTTAGAGGAATCTGTCAGTAGTGACAAATTTATTGAAGTAGGGCGAAATTGTTATATAGGAGTTAACTCTGCGTTAGCTAGCCATGTTATTGAGGGAATTTTTGGAAATATCTCCTATTTTAAAGTAAAAACAGGAAATAATTTTACCGCAGCAGCTAGTAATATTTTAGGACCCGGTTCTGAAGCGTATGATAATTCTTATTTACTTCCTTTAGCCTCAACTACCAAACATAGCGTAATTAAAGGAAATAATTATTACTGGGGCATGCCATTAAGAAAAATTTTCAGAAAGAAGATTATGAAATTTTTAAGAATATCGCCAAAGGATTTAGAGAAAGGTGAAAATATTGGAGGTTATAAAGATAAGAAATTGTTTAAAAAATTGAGAGCTCAGAAACGTTCGAAGCAAACTGAAGCTGAACCCAAGATAGTATTAGATAACGGAGACTTAAAGAAGGAAAATATTAATCTAAATGATATTGATAAAAAAGAATTAAGAATTGATTTTACCACTAGTAGTGCGATTTCAAGGATAAATATAAAATTTTTAGTAGTTTATATCCCAATTTTTTGGTTGTCTGGCATGACAGATACCGTGATCTTTTACTCTTTCACTCATTACGTGCAAAATTGGGTATTAATGGCATTTTTTTTACCAGCAATATTAATTATTATGTGGTTTATATTTATTTTAGGATGTTTTTTCTTTAGCAAACTCTTCTTGATACTAATTAATTTAATACATAAGCCAAAAGAAGGGATATTCAAAGCTGAAAAAGGAGATGCTGATTTTGAATTTTGGTGTTTACGAACTGAATTAAAAAAAGTAGCTTTTTGGTTTATTAGAAATTGGCCCCTTCCTTGGATGGATATTTTGGCTTTTAAATGGTTCGGCACCAAAATGAGTTTATCAAGCACGTTATGGGACTCATGGTGCGATGGAGAATTTATTAAATTTGGACGTAGGGTAATAATAGGGCAAGGTGCTACTGTTATGTCCTCTATGGTCGTCGGAAAATATTTATTAATTAAAAAAGTCATTCTAGATGATTATGTTGTTATTGGAGGTCAGAGCATTGTAGCTCCAGGAACGATCGTTGGTAAGGATTCAGTAGTCGGTGCTCTTAGTACAACTAACTATGATCAGATCCTTGAGCCGGGATGGATTTATTTTGGAATTCCTGTCATTCAATTAAAGAAAAATAAATATTCCGAAGAACGTCGAGATATACTTATGAAACGGGATGTTGATGAAGAAAAGAAGTATGAAATTAAACATGAAGTCAATATTGATGAAGATAAAAAAGAATTTGCATAAAAAGACATAAATATTTTAAATTTTATTTATTTTTAATTGCTCTTTTAAAAATCTCTTTAAACTACCACACATCTCTTTCAAAACCTGTTTATCTTGATAGAATAGATTAGTTCTAGGGCAATCCTTATCAAATATACACTTTTTCCTGTGAAAATCGAATACTAAAGGGTAAAATCTGCAACCTTGAGGACGAAACTCATAAATAGTACAAATTTTTAAAAGCTTGTCAAAAAAGACACAATATCCTTCAACATTTTTTAGTTGAAAAAGATCATCCTTGTTTTTAACAATAAATTCTCGCTTTCTTTTATGATTTTGGCATTTTCTCATTATCAAATCAATATCTTGTTCGGAAACAATCATCTCTGTCTCTATACAACACTTTCCACAATTTTCGCAATCATTGGACATGGTTGTTTTTTCTTTTTGCCTAAGACTCATAACTTTAAAAGAAAAAAAAAATAACTATTAAAGTATAATAAGTATCAATTGTTTTTTAATGAAGAAAAAATTAACGAAATTTATAAATCGTAATAAGAATCAATAGTAAAAATGAGTGAAGAAGGAAAAGAATCTGAGCTTTCTGATTCCGATGATTCTAATAACAAAGTTATAAAAGAAGAAATCAGTCTTCAATTTCATTTATATATTATTATTTTTGCTATTATTTATTATATTTCATGGATTATACCGGGATTTGTATTTTGGTTATATTTTTTCTTCCCTTTTCGAATATTCTTTTTAGAAAATCTCGATTTTTTATCTCTTTTTACTAATTTAAGTTCTCTAATAACGTTGTTAATTATGCCTTTAGTTATTATTGGCTGTTATTTAATCCATTTAATGCTGATTGGATTAACAACACGATTTATTTGGGGAATTACTGAAAAAATTTCACCATCAAAATCAGGTATCATTCCAAGAAATATTAGAAGTAGGGTAGCGAATTATTACCATATTAGAAGTTTTATGATAAAATACGGAAAAAATACATTTATAAAAGGTATGTTTCCATGGTTATCTAATTGGTTTTTTAATTTTGTTGGGTCAAACAAAATTGGTAAAGGAACAACCTTGGAGGAGTCTGTAGGGAATGATAAATTTATTAACATCGGGGAGAACTGTTATATTGGTGTTAATTCTACATTAGCGAGTCATCTAATTCAAGGAATCTTCGGAAATATCTCATATTTCGAAATTGTAGTTGGTAATAATGTAACCTCTTCTGCTTTTGGTAATATTGGTGCAGGAAGTGAAATTTATGAAGATGCATATCTATTACCTCTAGCATCTACACCAAAACATAGTATACTAAAAGGTAATAACTCATATTATTTTGGAATTCCAATGAGGAAAATCTTTAGAAAGAAACTAATGAATTATCTAAATGTAACACCAAAAGATTTGGAGATGAATGAGAATATTGAAGGGTACTCAGATAAAAAATTATTAAAAGAAATAAAAGAGAAGAAGAGTTATCATGAAAAAGATGATGAAAATATTGATAAAGAGCAGATTCTGGGTGATCTACAAGAAGTTAAAATAGCATTGGATAAATTAACCGCAGAAGATTTAGCGATTGATTTCACAACAAGCTCTGCAATAAGTAGGGTAAATGTAAAGTTTTTAATTGTATATATACCAATTTTTTGGCTTTCGGGCTTAATCGTAACTATAATTTGGTACTGGTATTCTAAATCTCAAGTTTCATCGAACTTCCAATGGTCATTTTTCTTTTTCTTCCCAATTGTTTTGTTCGGATTATTATATATCTTTAATGCGGGATGTCTTCTTTTTAGTAAGCTGTTTTTAATTTTAATAAATTTAATTCATAAACCTAAAGAGGGCGTGTTTAAAGCAGAGATTGGAGATACTAATTACGAATTTTGGATGATGAGAACTGAACTAAAGAAAATTGCTTTATGGTTATTTCGAAATTCACCATTTCCGTGGACCGATGCTTTAGCTTTTAAACAGTTAGGGATTAATATGGATTTTTCAAGCCATTTAGCTGATACTTGGTGTGATTCTGAATTTATTAAATTTGGGCGTAAAGTATTGGTTGGTCAGGGAGCTACAATTATGTCCAGTATGGTAATAGGTAAATATTTACTAATTAAAAAAGTATTTTTTGATGACTATGTAATGGTTGGAGGTCATACGACGATTGCTCCGGGAACGATAATAGAGAAAGAATCGGTTATCGGTGCGATAAGTTCAACAACCTATGATCAAGTTCTAAAACCTGGTTGGATTTATTTTGGGATACCTGCGAGGGAATTAAAAGAAAATAAATATGCTGAAGAGAGAACAGATATAATAATTAAACGCCAAGTAGCTGAAGCCAAAAAATTTGAAACGACACTTGAAGTTAATATTGATGAAGATAAGAAAGAATTAATTAAAATAAAAAAAAAGAGGAAAGAAAAATGAGTGTACCAAATACAATGCGTGTTGGTCCTTTCACCTCAAATGTGCTCGTGCGGAAACGTTATTTATTTTTTTACATCTTGCTTATTTGGGCAAGTGTAATTCCAATCCTCTTAGAATTTTGGGTTTATTGGCGTTTTTTATGGCACCCGATAAGACCAGTTCATTTCTATACATTTCTTCCACTTTTAGCTTTCTTAATGTATATTACTTTAGTTTTTTCTTCAATACTTTTTGCTAAGATCTTATTAATTATAATTAATGCATTCCATAAGCCTCGAGAAGGTGTTTTCTTACGAATTCCCGCAGATCGAGATTATCGAAATTGGAGTCTTCGGAATACTATCAAAAGGTGGCCAACTTGGCTTGCCCACAGATTTCCTTTCCCTGGCTTTTTAGATAATGTATGTTTTAAAATGTTTGGAGTGAAAACCAAAATTTCGAATTCCTTATTTGAGGGTTGGGTGGATACTGAGTTCATCGATTTTGGTAGAGATGTAGTTATTGGACAAGGAGCAATTGTTCAATCTGCTGTAATTATAGGGAATCTCTTAATAATTAGGAAAACAATTATCGGAAATGATGTTAGAATAGGTTCACATGCCATAATTATGCCAGGTACCCATATCGAACATAATTGTATTTTAGCTGCTAATTCTGTAACTACGGTAGGACAGGTTTTAGAAAGTGGATACGTTTATGCTGGTATTCCTGCAAAAAAGTTTAAAAGGAACTATTTTTTTGAGGATGGGTTGGAGGATAAGATAGGTCATGTTGAGGATGTTGAGGCGTTAAGAGAAAAATATGAACAGATTTATACTAAAAGATATGATAAATTGAAACTTAAAGAGCGTCGTGAGTTAAAGAGAGAAAAGAAAGAAGAGGAAAAGAAGAGATTTGACTATGCGGCTGATGAATGGGAAGAATTTGACGATGGTTTCAATATTTAACAAAAATTATTATATTCCAGTTAATTTAGCATCCTTATTTTATGTTAAAATAAAATACATTCTTCTATTACTTTTTCCTTTATTAACGGTCTTAGTCACTTCAATTTTACCAATTTCTTTTAGATGATTGACATGAGTACCACCATCTACTTGCTCGTCGATATCTCCTATTCTAACAATGCGAAATTCCTTAATATTCTTGGGTAATCCTACAGCTAAACGTGCTAATTCTGGTTTTCCTAAAACTTCATCTTTAGTCATGTAATCAATAGTAATTGGTAAATCCTTCTCAATGATATTATTTGCTTCCTCCACAAAATCTCGCAATTTTTCAGGAGAATAATCTAGCATTGAGAAATCCATTCTTGTTTTATCTAATTCGATTTGATTTCCCGTAATTTTGGCATCAGCTCTTTTATAGAGGATATTACTTATTAGATGCGAAGCAGTATGATATCGCATAAATGTATATCGTCGTTCCCAATCAAGTTCACAACTAACAGCATAACCCTCCTTCAACCCTGGTTTATCTACTTCATGACTTATTTTTCCTGAGAACTTTCCAACGTAAACTACTTTAAATTTTTGATTATCTTTTATAATAAAACCTTCGTCCCAAGGTTGACCACCTCCTTTAGGATAGAAGGCAGTGTTATCAAGAACGACAAATTTATCATCTGTGACATTTAGAACTTTTGCATTCCAGCTTTTAAGGTAAGAATCATCCATATAGAGTGATCTAGCCATATAAAGAAAAAGAATATTTTACCTTATAACTTTAATCCTTTTCATGAATTTCAGAAGGTTTTGCGCCATCAAATAATTCTAATTTTAAAAATTTAACCTTTTTTTTACATTGAGGGCAATGGTAATATCCTGGTTCCTTGTTTTCAAAATGAAAACCACATTCTTTACAAACAGCGTAAAACATATAATAAAGAAAATTTAATTTAGTATTTAATTTATTTCATGAAGTTCATTAGGCTTAGCACCACAAAAAGCTTCAAACTCAATAAACATCACTTCTTTGGAGCAATTAGGACAAAAATATTTCCCTGGTTCCTTAATTTGGAAGGAATATCCACAATCTTTACATACTACGGCTTTCATACTATAAATTACTTTAATAAACTTTTAAAAAATTCTTATTATGAATTAGAAACTGGATAAATATTAGTTAAATTTATAATAGGTCTATCGTAAAAAAAATGAATAAATAATAAGTCTTATATAATTATTTATACGGATTTAGTATAACTTCGTAAATTTAGAAAGTTAAATAAGGGAAAATATATGAAGTTTGTTGAAGTAGCGGGTACTAAATTTGAAGTCAAAAATGGATTTCTTGATTTAGTTCTTTTAGAAATAAAAGATATTAATGAAATACAAGGATTATCAAAACTAAAAGATTTAAAGAATTTAGAATTAAGCTCAAATGAAATTGCGGTAATTAGAGGGTTAGATAACTTAACTGAGTTAGAAGTTTTAAATTTAGGGAATAATAAAATAGTTGAAATAAAAGGATTAGAGAATTTAGAAAACCTCAAGATTCTACATCTTATAAGTAACCAGTTAACAGAGATAAAAGGTTTAGATAATTTAAGAAATTTAGAAGAATTATATTTAAGGGGAAATCAGATAACAGAGTTAAAAGGTTTAGATAATTTAACCTCATTAAAAAGGCTTGATCTTTCTTGGAATCACATAACAGAAATCAAAGGTTTGGACGCTTTAACAAATCTTGAAGTAGTATGGATTGCGGGAAATAAAGTGGAAAAAATCAAAAATTTTGAAAAGTTAGAGAAACTGAAAGTATTAAATCTTGCTGGAAATCAGATTAAGAGTATTGAAGGGTTGGAGAACCTAAAGTGTCTCAAATCTCTTTATTTAAATAATAATTTAATTCAAGATATCCGTGGTCTAAATACTTTGGAAAACATGGAGACACTATGGCTTAACACTAACCAAATTTCAAAAATTGGAGGATTGGACAATTGTAAAGCTTTAAGAATTCTAAATTTAAAACAAAACAATATCACCCAGATAAAAGGATTATATTCTTTAAATGGATTAGAAAATCTCTTTCTTTCAGAGAATAATATTGGAGAAATTAAAGGTCTTGAAACGCTATCTAAGTTGGAAACTCTCGATTTAGGTCAAAATCGTATAATTCAGATTAAAGGATTAGAGGCTCTAATGAGTTTAAAGGATTTATGGTTAGCAGACAATCTAATTCCTCAGAAAATATTAGACCAATTAGGAGGATTAGATTCGGGGGGATGTGCAAACGATGCATTGAAATTTGTTCAGTATAGTCTTGTTAATTTATAACAATATTTTTAGAAATTTTTTAAATGTTAAAAAATAATAATACAAATTATATTTCATATTCAAATTTAACTTAAAAATAGAATTTTAAAAAGGTAAATAATTATGGCATTGACTCCATTTGAAATAGCAAAAAAGCAAATCGATATTGTTGCTGAAGAAATGGGATTAGATCCTAATATAGCGAAATATCTTAAGAGAGTTGAGAGAGCATTAATAGTTACTATCCCTATTAGAATGGATAATGGATCTATGGAGATTTTCGAAGGTTATAGGGTTCATCATAGCACAGTTAGAGGTCCTGGAAAAGGGGGTATAAGATATTCTCCAGAAGTTAATTTAGATGAAATCAAAGCATTAGCTACATGGATGACATGGAAGTGTAGCCTTTTGAATTTACCATTAGGTGGTGCTAAAGGGGGTGTTTGTGTAGACCCTAGAAAGTTATCTAAAAATGAATTAGAACGCCTTACGAGAAGGTATACTTCTGAAATAATTAACATAATTGGGCCTGATATTGACATCCCTGCTCCAGATGTTAATACTAATGCTCAAGTCATGGCTTGGATTATGGATACCTATTCAATGAATAAGGGAAGGTCTATCCCTGGAGTTGTTACTGGTAAGCCTATTGAAATAGGAGGTTCTGTTGGTAGAGAACCTGCTACGGGAATGGGATTATTTTTCGTATTAGAAGCTCTATGTGAAAAGTTAAGTATAGACTTGAAATCACAAAAAATAGTAATTCAAGGGTTTGGTAATGTAGGTGGAACCATTGCTGGATTATTATATAATGAAGGATGCAAGGTAATGGCTATTTCGGACATATCTGGTGCTCTATATTTTTCTGAAGGATTGGAAATTGATAAATTACTAGAATGGACTCAACAAGGAAATTATTTAAAAGATTATAAAGATAAGAGATATAAATTAATTACAAATGAAGAATTACTTGCTTTAGAATGCGATATTTTGATTCCAGCTGCTCTTGAAAATCAAATAACATATAAAAATGCTGATAATATCAAATGTAAAATTATATTGGAAGGAGCTAATGGCCCTGTTACACCTGAAGCAGATAGAATTCTGTTTGAAAAAGAGATTCGTGTATTACCAGACATTCTTGCTAATGCTGGTGGTGTTTGTGTTTCTTATTTTGAATATGTTCAGGATATCAGAGCTTATTTCTGGGAATTAGATAGAATTAACAAGGAATTAAAAAAGATAATTTTAAGGGCTTTTGAAGAAGTATATATGCTTTCGAAAGAAAGAAAAATCTCTCTTCGTACAGCTGCTTACATTATTGCCGTCAGTAGGATTGCTAGAGCGATTGAACTTAGAGGAATATTTCCTTAAAAATAATTTTATTCTTCTTTTTAGCATTTCCTAATTTAATAACAATTCTAAATTTCAGATATTCTTCTATTGCTATTATTTAGATTTAAAATAGAAAAATTAATAAAAAATTTATAGTTTAATGTTTAGATTATAGTTTTTTATCTTAAAGGATTATTACTCTCCAAGTTCTTTTAAAACGTCTCCAACCATTCCATTAATTTCACCATATGCTATTGCATCTTGAAGATTCCCTTCAATCTGCAAGTCTCCACTCATATAAGCACTAGTAGCATCAATATCACCAGAACCCATACCCGCCCAAGTAGCACTTGTTGCTTTCATGGTAACAGATGGGTCTTCAGCTTCACCTTCAGCATACTCTACTTGCCCTTCTCCAAATTTTACCCAATATTTATAACCAACATCAGTCCATACAAATTGAACAAGAGTAAGATCCATATCTTCTACTTCTTCTTTTATATCTTCATTTTCAATAGCAAGTTGTTTAAAAGCTTCACATAATAAAAGAGCATCAGATGGCTTTCTTTCACCAGTCCCATCTCTCATATCTTTTAAATTTTTAAGTAAGTCATCACTAACCATTTTTTAAAACCACTTTTTTTTTTAATTTTGTCGAACATCTTTGATTAAAAGATAATTAATTATATTTGGAATATTTTAAAAGTTTTTATTTATTCAATAACGCTTTATTTGCGTTATTCAATACTATAGATTGATCCGAGGGGGAAATTATACTTTTTTAAAAAAAAATCTACTTAAATATGAGGATTAATAGAAAAAAATAAAAATAAAGATTTGAAGATTATATACTTTGGCCTAGCAATTCTATGCTACCAGTTGAAGTAGAAACACCAAATGTGTACTTATTAGTTGCATCACCATAATCTCCAGAAGATATCACTCCACCTACCTTACTCATTCCACCAGTTCCTAAGGGAGTGTATATAATAGAGCCCGTACTTACTGAACATGTAAATCGGGATCCTATACTACTTAAAGAATCATCATATTTTACATCAACACTCCCAGTAGATGTTCCTATTGTTCCTGTAATGTTAGCATTCATTTCTATATATTGTAAAATTTCGATATCAATACTTCCCGTATTTGTATGAATATTCCAATTACAATCTTTCACGTATCTCATGTTATAACTTTTAACTGTTATTGAACCAGTTGATACAGTTCCTTTTAAATTATCACCAATAATGCATTGCGAAAAATTTAAAATAAGAGACCCTGTTGATGTGTAGGCCGTTAATCCATGAGTAAAATTGGCTTGTTTAGCATAAATATTAATTGATCCCGTACTAGTACTTATTCCTAGAGTTCCTTGAAAAGTTGTATTTTTCGCAGAGTTTAGTACTAATGATCCCGTAGATGTACTTAAAGAAGTATTATTAATAATTATATTATCTGGCACATTCATATTTATCGCTCCTGTACTACTAAATGCATTTATATTATAAACTACATCAGTTCTAAGAGTAACATTTAATGTAATTCGGTGTGAAAGTCCAAAAATAAACACTGGATTGGCCTTCGCATCAAGTTCGAATGATATTGGAGTACTAATATTTACCCATTCAATAGGATAAAAAAAATCTGAAAATATTTTGCCCTCAACAAAACCACCTACAATTTTAATATCTAAATCAACTTGCACATAATAGTCAGTTGGTGTAGTATTATATTTAACATTTATTTTTCCGATATCACAGATTAGATTTAATCTCTCTATTGGCAAAGGAGCTCCGGGTTTATAGTAATAAGAATCTGCATATTCATATTCTCCCCATGTAGTAGCTATTACAACTCCAAATGCCGTCCCTCCAGTAACTATACACGCAGCCACAATCATCAAAACAATATTAGTTTTCTTTTTCAATCAAATCACCTACTTGTGTAATTTTAACCTATTTTTTAAGTTAATTTAGTTTTAACCAATATTTAAATTAACTTTAGTCTGATTTTTATAAAATATAAAAAAGAAAAAATAAATAAAACCAATATAGTTAAATGTGTCTTAGAGCTTCTCAACTACTGATCGAGCAAATTCTTTTGCTTTCTTTAAATCTTCTTCGTTTGGTCTTCCTTTAAGCCATTGCTGATGCTTTTCAGCCTCTTTTCGTTTTTCAAGAGGTAATTTATCTAACATTGAATTACGAGTTTCTTCAGGGATACCTAAATTATCTCCACAACAATCAAACTCAGCAATTATCTTCGAAACATTTCCTATTTTTCGTTTCACTAATTTGAATCCGTCTTGATAACCAACTAAACTTGCATGAGTAGAGAAAAATACGAAGTTTTGCGGTAATTCTGGAGCAGAATTCACTAATTCTACCAGTGCTTTATTTACTCGACTTGCATAAATTCCTGAACCTAAAAAGACTAAATCATAATTATTAAAACTCAAAGGGTCTACTTCATTAATAGGTGTTAACTCAACCTCTTCATCACTTAAGGCTTCCTTAATACTTTTCGCGATTTTTTCTGTGTTCCCCGTATTCGAGAAATATGTAATTAATATTTTCAATTAATTCACCATGGTAAAAAATATTCAATTCTAATAAAAGCTTATTAAGAGTTTTTATTCATTGTTTAAAGTGAAAAAATTTTTTGCATTATTAACCGTTTTTTCACTTACTAGTTTTTGAGGAACATTATGAGAATAAGCAATAGCAGCAATGGAATATCTTACATTTGAAGGTACATTTATTGGTCCTCTTTTATAGGGATGCTGATAATAAGAATCAGTTTCAGTAACTAACGATTCTAATGGTGTAAATTTTGTTACCCTACGCCATCTATCGAAACCATAGGCAGAGCTTGGTACAGAAAGTATAAATCCTTGATTTGGTAAAGAAGTTCCATAATCTTCTGGTCCTGAAAAACAATGCCACATAACCCTTTTCGGACCTATTTTAAAATCCTTTAAAATATTGAGAATCTCTTTATTTACTCCATCTTTTTTATTAAATCTATGTTTCGGATGTTTTTTATCGAATTCTTGTTCAGCAGCATTTCGAACATGTAAAATATAAGATTTGTTAAGATCTCTCGTTAATTCTATGATTTTTTTAAACACTTTGACTTGATTGTTTCTTTCCTCTAAGGTTTTGGCATGATGAAAATCTAAACCTATCTCGCCAATTCCTAGATACTTTTCTGAATTATTTTGAATAAAATCAATCCATTTTTTCCATTCTAAGTTATATTTGTCCTTAGGAGTATATGTAACTGTCTGTGGAGCCCATCCACATGTAAAACCAAAATTTTTATCGAATTTTTTCATAAAGTCTAAAGTTAAATTCAGTGTCTGCATATCAATTGTGCTTGTTATTAAATATTGACCCCCCATTTTGAAATAACTTAAATATTGTTCTTTATTTGTTGGTAATTGATCATTTTTGGGACGATGAAAAGGCATATGGCAATGAACGTCAATAAATTTTAAACCGCTTTCTGGTTCTGGAACAACTATTTTTTTAGGCATATTAGATTTAAGTAAATATAATTATCATATCATTTGAGAAGTTATATTTTTAAATAAATTGTTGTATTAAGATTTTATCAATTCAAAAATGTGGTATATTTTTTCAACTAATTCTTTAAATAAGGTCTTTTATTTAACACTATTATGAGTGATCAGTTAAAATCTAAACTTAAAGAGTTAGAAACAAAGAAAAAGGAATTACAACCCAAAATCGATGAAATTAACGCTAAACGAGAAGAAGAGATTCAAAGAGTAAATAAAAAATATGATCATTTGATATATGATGTCGATTACACAGCTCGACAACTAGAAGATGATTTTTATAACGATCTAATTAAATCTTTTGTACAGATTGTTACAAGAGAATTTGATTTAAAAAGAAGCTCAGACATGTATGAATTAACAGACGAATTTAAAGATTATCGACAAACTATTGGTCAATTTGATATGTTCCCTGAGGAATTAATCAACAAATTACAGAGAGTAATAAATGGAGAGCCAATTGAAAGTATCATGTATGATCTTGAGAATATTCAAAAAAAATATTTAAGATCTTAGACTGTATTATATTTAGAAATAGGTTATATTATTTCTACAGAATTGCTTTTTTAATCTGATTTTTTAAGGTATCATTGAGATATTACTTAGATAAATATGTGTTATTCAATCTCTTGGTTTATAGTAAAACTATAATTTTGGTAATTTTAAAATGGAATTATTCGAAGAAGAAGTAGAGATTTACAACTCTAAGATAAGACAACTAAATTGGCTTTATGAGGAATTACGGCTCCAACCTGAGATTTTGAAGGATCTCATCAATGAAAAAGGGCAAAAATTACCATTAAATTTATAAATCCTTCTTAAAATGCGTTTTAAAAATAGCATTTAAAATAATTTTAATCTTTTTAATACCTTCAATTAAAGTACCATTAGCAGGAATATGAACGAAAATTACAGGGTACTCTTTATTTGAAAGATAAAGTGCCCAATAGTATAGATAGTTGCATAAATATAATCCAGCATAATTGGAGATATAAAAATTCGATTTATCTTTAACAACTGAAAAAACTTTATCTAAATTTATAATGGTTTTAATACATAGATGACGACAAACTTTTATAATGCCAATTTTGAATTTTTTTTCAATATCTTCACCCATTTTAAAATTCCACCCAAATTTTTCGAGATAATATTTCTTACTTGAATGAATACCTAGCAAAACCACTAAATCAGGTTTAGATCCTAATTCTAATAACAAGTTTTTATAAGAATTTACACTATGTTTCCAACTTACTGGTATTATTCCTCTTTTCAATTGAAAATTTTGATTTTGAAAAGAAAACTTTTTGACAATTTCACTACTTAAGTTTGATTTGTAAGTTCCATAAGGCCTAAAACCAGTTAAAATTATCAAATTTAAGTCATTTGAATTGATTTTTAATAAAAAATTAAAAAAATTAATGAAAAATATTAAATCTTCATAATAATTACACTTATTCTTCAGCAGCAGCGGCAGCAGCGGCAGCCTTAGCTTTCTCTTTTTCTATGGCAGCTATTTGTTTCTTTAAACTTTTTATTTCAACTTGAACTTCCTTAATCTTGCCTTTCTTGTCATTAGCGATTTCTTTTAACTTAATATTCAAAGCCTTTTCTTTTCCACTTTTTAATTGAGAAAGAGTTTTATTAGCTTCTTTAGCAGTTGCTATTTTTTCTTTCTTTTTATTCTTCCACTCTTCTGCTTTTTGAATTGCTTCATCTCGTAAGACTTCTTCTTGATTTAATTTTGCTTCAGCTGCTTCAATTTTTGGATTATATTCTGTTTCAACCTTGCTTTCTGCTGAAGCTTCTTCCTTGCTGGCTTCCTCTTCTATGCGAGTAATTTCATCTTCTTTGGCACTAATTTGGCCTCTAATATTTTCTTCGGTCATAAAACATCATTTTTTTTATTTTCTTTTAAAATTAATTTTTGAATTAAAATAATATTTTCAGTTCTAATAATTCAATTACGTGTTATAATAGTGTTAGGATTGGTATCCTTTTAAACTTTCTATAATCATTTTTTTAGAGGCTTTTTAAATTTACTGCTTTTCAGTATCTTTACTATAGTTTTATAATGATCATCGTTTATGGATAGTTCCAACTTACTAATTGATGAATTTAATATGACCCATTTCTTTTAGTAGCATCATGCATTCTTTTTTAACGTGAATTCCCAAGCACACCAATAATGTTCAGGGTGAGGTCCTGGAGGACACGCAATGCATTTTGTTTCTATTCGAGGATCTATTGTTTTAGCAAATAATCCATATTCTACAACACCAACTTGTTTACAAGGGAAATCTGGAAGTCCTCTCCCTTTTCTAGCAGATTGCACACGGCAATCATTCATTCTAAAAACACATCGATTATCCGATACATCAAGAACTTCTTGTTTATTAATATTTGCATATACTCTATATTTTAAAGCTTTTATAAGAGCTGGAATGCCCCCATTTTGTGGTATTTTAAATCTCTTCATGATTCTCTTCGCTTCAATAATAGTAAATCTTTTCCACTGTTTAACATCTAATTCTATAGCTTTATCAAGCCCGTATTCATGTTCAACTGTCTGGAACCATGTTCCATCAATAGCAAGCCAATTTTTTGAAAGATCTTCGATATAATCCATTAATTCTTCTCTATTGAGTGATTCTAAATCTTCTCTCATCTTGATCAATAATTGAAATTAACAAAATTTAATTTTGAAAATTATTGAAAATTTAAATAGTTGAACCCACTTGATTATAGAATTGTTAAAGTAACATAGAATAGGAAATAAAAATGGGTGAAACTGAAAAGAAAAATTTAATAATATTTTAATTTTAATTATTTTAGTATCTATTTTATCCAGAAATACTGGAAATATTAAATCGTGTTGAAAAAAATGGGAAAAACTTTAACTGAAAAAATCTTAGAACTACATTTAGTTGAGGGTAAATTAGAAAAGGGAACTGATATTGCCATTAAAATTGACCAAACTTTAACTCAGGATGCTACAGGTACAATGGCTTACTTACAATTTGAAGCTATGGGAGTTTCACGTGTTCAAACAGAACTATCCGTAAGTTACGTTGATCATAACACATTGCAGACTGATTTTAAAAACCCTGATGATCATCGCTATCTTCAAAGTATTGCTGCGAAATATGGCTTATATTTTTCGCGTCCCGGAAATGGTATTTGCCATCAAGTCCATCTTGAACGATTTGCTCGCCCTGGCAGAACATTATTAGGTAGTGACAGTCATACTCCTACTGGTGGGGGTGTTGGATCAATAGCAATTGGAGCAGGAGGACTTGATGTAGCTGCTGCTATGGCTGGTGAATCATTCCGTTTAAAAATGCCTCAAGTTGTAAAAGTATATCTTAAAGGAAAGCTTCCTGATTTTGTATCCGCGAAGGATGTAATATTAGAAATCTTGAGAAGAATTGGGGTGAAAGGAGCTGTTAATAAAGTTCTAGAATATACAGGTCCGGGAATAAAGACTCTAACTGTTCCAGAAAGAGGAACAATAACGAATATGGGAACTGAAACTGGAGCTACAACCTCAATCTTTCCATCTGATGAGATTACTAAAGAGTTTTTAGAAGCACAAGAAAGAGGAGATCAATGGATTCAATTAGAACCAGATGAAGATGCTAAATATGATGAAACTATTGAAATTGATCTAAGTGAATTAGAACCATTAATAGCTGAACCCCATAGTCCCGGAAATGTTAAAACTGTTAAAGAATTGGAAGGATTAAATGTAGATCAAGTGTGTATAGGTAGTTGTACGAATTCTTCTTTGCGAGATCTTAAAATTGTTGCAAATATGTTAAAAGGGAAAACAATTAATCTAAATACAGTTTTAACTGTATCGCCTGGTTCTCGACAAGTTGTTGATCATATGATTGATTCCGGAGAAATGGGTTATTTAATAAAAGCAGGTGCAAGAATATTAGAAAACGCTTGTGGTCCTTGCATTGGAATGGGATTAGCTCCTAAAAGCGATGCCATTTCTCTTAGGACTTTCAATAGGAATTTTCTTGGAAGAACAGGTACAAAAAGTGCTAATGCTTACTTAGTAAGCCCTGAAACTGCTGCTTTTGCTGCTATTAAAGGAAAAATTACAGATCCAAGAAAGTTTGGTAGTATACCTAAAATTGATATGCCTAAAAATTTTATGGTAAATGATAATATGATCATTCCGCCACTACCTACCGAAGAAGCAAAGAATGTAGAAATTATTAGAGGTCCAAATATAAAACCCTTACCTGAATTTAATCCTTTACCGGCTAAATTAGAAGGGGAAGTTCTTTTAAAAGTTGAAGACGATATCACAACGGATCACATCATGCCCGCTGGAGCTAAAATCTTACCATTGAGAAGTAATATACCAGAAATTAGCAAATATGTTTTTAACGTAGTTGATGAATCCTTTCACGATCGATCTCTCGCAAAAGGAGGGGGCTTTATTGTAGGCGGAGATAATTATGGACAAGGTTCAAGTCGTGAACATGCAGCAATTGCTCCTAAATATCTTGGAATAAAGGCTGTCATAGTAAAGAGCTTTGCTCGTATACATTTAGCGAACTTAGTGAATTTTGGAATAGTACCTTTGACATTCGTTAACAAAGATGATTATGACACAATTGAACCGGAAGATAAATTTGAGATTGATTTAACTACAATCAAATCTGGTAAAGTCAAACTAAAAAACATAACAAAAAATCTTGATCTTGAATTAACTCATTCGCTTAGCGAACAAGATTTAGAGGAATTAATAGTCGGGGGAAAATTAACACGGATAAAACAAAAACATATTTAATTAGAGATTTCAATATATTTTTTTTTGTGCTTTTAGTATTAAACAAGTATAAATGAAGGAGAATCTTTCTGACTCTAAGCAAAGATTGATCTTTTATTCATTATACTCTACCCGGGTAGTCTACCTTTCTAAAAGGCCAATCTGTGCTGACCCAATCTCGTACGGTATTGAATAATACTTCATCCAATCCTTTTTCATATTCAGTTTGACGCACCCACATGACCACGATAGCATCTGAGCCAGTCACTTCGGATGGGGTGATATAAACACAACCAAGAACTTTTGATTCGTCCAGGGATACGACAGTATATGTAAATGCCTTACGGTCGAGAAATTCTTGTTGATGCCTTTCTAAGTCGGTCAGATTTTCCTCAATGGTGAAACCTAATCTCGGCCATGGATCGCCAAACGTAGTATGGAGAAGCTCACGGCTCTCGATAACTGCTTCGTAATCCTTTTCAACATCATCTATAGACAGCATTCGAAGGCGAAAAAGGTCTGTTTCGAGCAGAAGGGGAACTTCGAAATCATTGGGTACAAAAAGATCTTTGGATATTGAATTTTCCTTATTCGCCATTTTTAGAATGGATAGTGGATATATTATATAGGTAGTATTGATTTATATTTATAAAATTGAATCAAATATTAATATTCTCATGTATGACAGAAAGTTCAAACAAGATCCGAAAAAGCGATTTTCATCAAGGGTAGAGAATTATGTCAAATATAGACCTAGTTATCCCCAGAAGATAATTGAATTCTTAAAAGAAAGTAAAATTTTATCCAATAAATCAAAAATTGCGGATGTTGGATCTGGAACGGGAATATTAAGTGAACTATTTTTAAAGGAAGGTAATTTAGTCTATGGAATTGAACCAAATAGAGAGATGAGACAAGCAGGAGAAAATTCTTTAAGAGATTATTCACATTTTATAAGTATTGATGGTTCAGCAGAATCTACTACATTACAATCCGAAATGATTGATATAATAACTGCAGGTCAGGCATTTCATTGGTTTAATTTAGAAAAAACTAAATTAGAATTTCAACGTATTCTTAAACCTAATGGTTGGGTTATATTAATTTGGAATCGTCGAAAAAAGCACACAAATGAGTTTTTAAAAGAGTATGAAAAATTTCTCTTGAGATATGGAACAGATTATAAAGCTATTGAGAGTAGTAAACTTGATTTTAATAAATTTTTTGGAGGGATTAATTATAACCTAAAAAAATTTGAGAATTGTCAAATATTTGATTACGATGGTTTAGAGGGTCGGCTCCTTTCTACTTCTTATATACCTTTGGATGATCATCCTAAATTTAACGATATGTTACTTGATTTAAAGCAATTATTTAAAAAATATCAAAAAAATGAACATATTCAATTTGAATATGATACCGAGGTCATTTATGGTCAACTCTAATTAGATTTTGAATTTCGATGCCATTTTTTATGCCTTATTTTGAGAAAACTTAAATTTACTTTAAAGTAAATTAGGTTTATATTTAATTCTAAAACTTTTGAAACATTAGTAATAGAAAATAAAATGCTTATTCGGCATATTATTCTATATCTTTTTGTATCTCATTATTTTCTTCTAATAATTTCATAAAAGCTTGGACTTTACTCGGATAAAAAATATGCTGGAACTCTAATGTTAACATTGCACTAATCTCTTTAAGATTTAATGACAAACCAATAAAATTTAAAATCTCTTGGGCATCACCTCCCCATACATCTGGAGGTATAGGGACTTTAATCTCCTCATAAGCACTTGACATTAGAATTGGTAAGTAATATTTTAAATTTCTTCTCCCTAAAAAACTCAGTTTCCACTTTTGTTTAAAATATTCAGGTTCTTCAATAACATTGACATCAATAGATAAATGTTTGCATAAGTTAGACCATTGAGATGGTAAATTTTTCTTTAACTGATCTAATTCAATATTTCTTTCTAAAATTAGTTCTTTAGTTACTGCTGTTAATTCAAATTTATTAATTGAATCCAAAATTTTCTTTTCATATTTGAGAAAAGCATTTATTAAAGCTTTTCCCGTTAAAACTTTTTCTTCTTTCGTAATTTTAGAATTGATAGTTTCTTGACTCAGCGTGCTAAATAGTGTAAACAATGTTTTTTTGGTTTTACCTAATCGCTTGTAGAAGCCTTCTTCTATGAGTGGCCAAATATTAATTAAGAACTTATTATCTTGCCTAGCAAAGATATAACTAGTACAGAGTGATATAGTAATTATTCGTTTTAATTCGGTAGAATCACATTTTTCTATAGTATCAAGCGAACTATGCCAAAAAGGATCATTATGCCCAATCATTACCCCAGGTATACTTATAGGATTTCCAACAAATAAAGTATGGTCACTTCCACCTGAATAGGGAGTAATTCGATATCGCATACGATTGGTAGTCCCATTTATTGCTACCCCTTTAGGATGATCTGCAATTACTCTCGTAAAATATTGAATAATATCATTTAAAATTGATGGTCGTGAATATGGTGCTAAACAGATCTCACATGGTTCCCCAACTTTTAGAGGGTGTTCCCCAATCATGTCTAAGTTTATATTAAAAAGTGCATTTTTAACGATTTCTTCATGCTCTTTAATCCATGGGTATGTACCATGAAATTCAGCAACCCATAGAAGACGAATTGTTCTTTTAGGGGGTTCTAATCTTTTTTGCTTTATAAGTACTGATAAAGCACGGGCTAATTCTATTAACCCACCTGATCCACTGGCATTGTCATTTACTCCAGCAGCTGGGTGACAGATATGTGCTGTTAAAATTATTTCTTCTTGAGGTTTCTCTTTTCCTCGAATAGCCGCGGAGATTACTTCTAATTCTCCATCATATACTTTAGCATCAATCTTCGCATGTAGTTTGACAGAACCATTTCTTAATAGCTCCTTTAAATATAATGCTTGCTCAAAGGTAATACTAAATCCAAAGGTGGTTTTTTTTAACTCTTCAGCTATGGCAGGAAATCTATTATAAATAGTCATACCCTTATAACTCGCTGCTCTATCAGGTCCTGGATATACTATAACCCCCAATGCTCCTTTTTCTGCATATAATGCAGGAACTATAATTCTTGGGGCTTCCATTAAAATTATTTTCCCTTTTACGTCTCTTCCATCGAATTCTTCTTCTGTAACACCCTTTCCAATATCAATCAATTCAGCATCAACGTCACAAGCTTTTGATCTCCCAATAATACACATTGGAATATCTTGAAATCGACACAACATCTCGTTTTTTGGTTCAATTAAACGTAATTCCCCCGATTTAATCTCCCAGCTTTGAGTCACTATCCATTCCCATGTTTTAGTTTTTCCATCTGCAGGATATTTATGGAGGCTAATCTCATCTAACCCAAACGAACCTAATTCTCTCATTACTTTTTCTACAATTTCATGATAATCTTGAGACCCTACTACTCGGTTATATTGTGAGATCCTCGATACCCAATCAAAGGCATATTTCCCGCTAACCTCGTTCAACACTTCATCGATAAATTTAGAGATATCTTTCATACATAATCAATCTTGCGAAGTAATATAGTAATTAATTACTTTGATATTACGAACCATTAAAATATAAAATTTGCTATTCTAGCAAAATAATTTAAGAAATTAATCTGAAAATACCTTCCGAAGGTATTGGGAAAATATAATATTTATTTATAAGAATGAAATTTTTTTTCTTTATGTCTTTTAAAGTTCCTAATTATGCGTTTTGTTGCTATTCGCTATTAGTGCTTTTACGATACGTGGTATGACTTCACGAGGAAAACTATGTCCCATTCCATCTACAAGCAATAATTCAGCTCCAGGTATGGTTGATGCAATCTCTTCACCAGCTTCAACAGAGTTAAATGGATCTTCTTTTCCATGAATGACTAAAGTTGGTGCTTTTATTGAAGAGATTAATGGCTGAATATTGCCAGGGACAGCCATTGCTGCCATTTGGCGAGCTATGCCTTCAGGATAATAACTTCTATCGTATTCCTTTGTTCGATATTCCCTTCCTTGGATTTCATCATACTCGAATTTACCATAAATTAAACTATCGCGCTTGACCATTTCTTCAATATATGCTTCGCGTTCGACAGGAACAGGTGCAAAGAATTGAACCATGACTTCTGGTTTCGCTTGTGGTAAAGCAGGATCCCCCGTCGTACTTATGATTACAGTTAAAGATAGCACTCGAGACGGATGTCTATATCCTATAATTTGTGCGATCATACCGCCCATAGAAGCACCGCAAATGTGTGCTTTTTCTATATTCAAAGCGTCTAAAATACCAATAGCATCGTCCGCCATATCCTCTAAAGTATATGGAAGGTTGGGTATTTCTCCACGTGTATAGGCAGCAGCAATCTCCATCATGTCTGGTATACCCGCTTCTTCAAATTTTGTTGACAAACCTACATCTCGATTGTCGAATCTGATGATAAAATAGCCATTTTCGGCAAATTTATCACAAAACTCATCCGACCAAGCAAGAAGTTGACTTCCCAACCCAGCTATTAACAACAATGGTTTTGAATTAGGATCCCCAATTGTTTCATATTCAATTTCGATATCATTTACATATGCTATTGGCATGATATTTAACAACATTCAATTATTTATTAAAAATTATTTTTTGTTTAAACTAAAATATCTGAGGTTATTTCTTGTAATGACTTACAGTTTGTCATTCTCATCGCTTTAGCTAAAGTTTTTTGCATATATTCCATATGAATTTGTACACCTTTAATTCCTGCCCCTACAGATGCTCGAATAATATCTCGCCCAATTAGAACAGATTCAGCTCCTAGTGCTAGCATTTTCAACACATCGTATCCCGTACGGATACCTCCATCAACGATAATTTTAATCTTTCCTTTAAGTTCTTCTATTATACTAGGTAAAATTTCAGCAGTTCCAGGAGTATGATCTAAGACTCTTCCACCATGATTTGATACAACAATAGCTGCTGCTCCTGCTTCTTTAACTACTAAAGCATCTTCAACACACATTATACCTTTAATAATTACTGGAAGATTTGTAGAAGAAATTAATTCTTTAATTTCTTCAATTGATTTTTTGAAAACGGGTTTATCATGTATTGCCATTGCATATGAACCACATCCATCTACATCTATACCAACAGCAACACATCTAACCTCTTCAGCTTTATTAAAAAATTTCATAATAGTTCCCTGATCTCTTGGTTTCACAATTTTAACTCCCCATCCACCAGCTTCAGCAATAGCATTAAGTCCATAAGAATTTTCAAGTGAATAAGTATAAGTATCTCCTCTCCATCCAATTGTCCCAGCATCTCTACAACCAAGAACTACAGAACGACAAAAATCCTCTTCTGTTATAACTTTATCTCCACCAAAATTATTAACACCTGCGACACTTGCAGCCATTATTGGCATGGATAATTCCCTTCCAAAAAAATTATATTTAGTATCAGGTTTAAAATCTTCATTGATTAATTTCATTTTTAAATTGTATTTTCTTAGAGCTAAGAAATTATTATTAAAACTAGCACCACTACCAATTCCACCAATACCAAGTGCGTTGCCATAACTTTGCCCTTGACAAAGTCTATGTGGAGCTCCATCACAATCTTTGTAGACCCCACATATTCCTTTCAGTTTTTCCCTAGCACTATTACGTATGTCCTCTACTGTTTTAATTTCGGGAGTCATGATTTTACTTTTCTAATTAAACCATTTTTTTAGGATCTAATAACTCGTTTAGGTTATCTATTTTTAAGCCCATTTCTAAAATAACCACCTTACAACTCTTTCCTTCTTTATATGCTCGCTGTGCTATCTCGGAACATTTATCATATCCAATAATAGGAGTTAAATTTGTAACAAGCATAAGCATTTGTTCTAACTGTTTGCTAATTTGTTCAGTGTTAACCTCCAAATTTAATAAACAGTTATCGATAAATGAATTGATACCTCCAATTAATATATTAATAGATTCAAGTAAGTTTATAATCATAACAGGTTTACACACATTCAAATCTAATATACTACCATAAGCCTCTCCAAAGGAAACTACAGAATCATTCCCAATCACCTGGAGACATACCTGAATTAATGCTTCAGATTGAGTGGGATTTATTTTACCCGGCATTAATGATGATCCCGGTTCATTTTGAGGTAATTTTAATTCAGATAACCCCGCACGGGGTCCACTCCCCATCCAGCGGATGTCATTTGCCATCTTTAATAATGATAAAGCTAATAAACGTAAATTACTACTAACTCTCACAATTGTATTATGTGAAGCAATTCCTTCTGCTTTCACTGGATTAACTTTAAAGGGAAAATTAGTTATGTCTGAGAGATGAGAAACCGTACGTTTAGCGAAGTCTTTGTGTGCATTTAAACCCGTCCCTAAAGCTGTGCCACCTATTGGAATATAATACAATTCATTGCAAGTTTCTTTTAATCTTTCTAAATTAATTTCGATTTGCTTTTTATAAACCTCAAATTCTAAAGATAAAGGGATAGGAACTGCATCTTGTAAATGTGTTCTTCCTACTTTAACAATATCTTTAAATTCTTTAATTTTAATATCTAAATGTTCTTTTAATCTTTCTAGCACAGGAAATAAGTTTTGGATCATGTGTAAAGTAGATAAATGCATCGTACTTGGGATCACATCATTAGAAGATTGACTTTTATTTACGTGATCATTTGGGTGTACTGGATGTTTTTTACCCATCGGAGATCCTAAGATTTCATTTGCTCGATTAGCTAAAACTTCATTCATATTCATATTAGTTTGAGTTCCTGATCCGGTTTGAAATATATCAATAGGAAATTGATCTAGATGTTTATTCTCTTGTATTATTTCATTAACAGCTTCAAGAATAGCGTTAGCAATCTGCTTTTCAATCATATTTAAATCTAAATTTGCGAGTAAAGAAGCTTTCTTTAACTGAGCCAATGATTTAATAAATATATTAGGGAATCTCTTTCCACTTATTTGAAAGTTCTTAATTGCCCTTTGAGTATTAATGCCCCAATAAACATTACTAGGAACTTCTATCTCCCCTAAAACATCTTTTTCAATTCTAAAACTCAAATTCTCTCACTTTATAAATTAATCTTTAATATTCTAATTAGAAAGAATATATAAAAAAAGTTTATACTAATTTAAAATCAATAACTCAAAAATCACTTTAATATAAATAAAAAGTGAAAATTTAATATTTATTTTTTATTTTAATTTTTATTCAGTTAGCAAAAATTAAGAATCCTGTACTTGAATTTTCTATCTGATTCGTATGGTTTATTTTGATAATGATTGGAAAGATATTATTCCTCATATTCCCTCAGGATATGATAAAGCCAAGTATAATGTTGTATTTGATCAACATTCACATACAATATTCAGTGACGGGGCACTCACGATTAAGCAAAATGTTGAATGGCATATAGCTATGGGTTATAATGCGTTAGCAATAACTGATCATAATAATATGCGTCATTTAGAAAAGATTGATAAAGTAAGAGAGGAGTATTCTAAGAAAAATATCATTATTATAACTGGAATTGAATGGACTACAAGTAGAATTCATTTGAATTTTGTAGGTGTACCAAAATGGGAAACTAAAATCTCTTATAGAGTTAAGAATGAGAATATAATTGATGCGATTAATAAGGCTCATGATCAAGGAGGAATTGTTGTTTGTAATCATATTCCTTGGAGTCTTTACGAATTCAATATGAAAACTCATCCCTCTCGTGAAACTTTATTAGATTGGGGAATTGATTATAATGAAATTGTTAATGATGATTGCAAACCTGAAAATGTATTTGATAAAGAATCATATGATTTTTGCATGAAATATAAAGGAAAAATAGATATGATTACAGGAACTGATATGCATTCCCCAGATACTCTGGCAAGTGGAGGTGTACATGGATGGACTCTAATGAAAATTAAAGAATTTACCGAAGAAATTTTAATGGAAGAATTACGAAGGAAGCATACAGATATCATTTATTCTAAAAAACCTTATTTAGAGCCCAGGATTTCTAAAAAAAATCTCAAAATTCTGTTTATTAATAAGATCCCATCTTTTCTGTAATTGCTTTAGCTATACTTAGGTTTCGAATTGCTAGATATAATGGCTCCCAGGGAACTTCGCATCCCAATGAAAACATATAATTCCCTCCTGGTTTTCCAGCTTCAATTGTTTTTATTATTTCTTCAATTACTCTTGATATAGAATATTTTGGACTTCCTAATATTTGTGTATTTGTATTCCCTCTTATACAGCTATTTTTACCAATTTTTTCTTTAGCTAATTTCAGATCTACTTGATAATCCACATCTAGAATGGCAGCCTTTGTACTTGAAACTAATTTTAACATATCTCTTCCTTCTTTATCGACTACGGAATTATCGCCACATATGTGATATAATACAGGCACATCCTTTTGAATACATTCAAAAAGCTCTTTAGTGGCACCTATACAACACTTTTCATATCTCATAGGCCCAATTTGTGAAATAGCTGAATCGCCTGCACCTATTATATCTGCACCTGCTTCAATCTGTAATTTAGCGAATTCTTTTTGAATTGGAAGTATTCTAATTATTAACTTCTTTATGATATCAATCCATTCAAGATTTTTACATTGCAAAAGAACATTTACTAATCCGAATAAACAACAAATCTCGGCGAATGGAGCTTCAATCCAACCTATAATGCATTGCTTTCCACCAATTTTATCTGAAAATTTTTTAACAGCATTAACTCTATTCATAATTCTCGGATTTTCGAGTATGGAAGGTGTTTCTATTGATTCAAAATCCTCAATTGAAAGATATGTTTTCGCAACGGGGGTATGGCTCTCCCAATCTATTTCAACCCCCCACGCATTTGCTTCTCTGTAGGCATCTGTAGACACATTTACATGATCAATGCCAAAAAATTCAGCACATTTAATTTGTAAATCAACTAAAACATCTGGTTTTTGACAATACTCATGATTATAATCTACATCCGCTAAGGATGCTGCCAAATGCATGATAAAAGGATTAAAAGGAATTTTCTCAGGTATTCCTTTAATTGCTGAAAGCGTTAATTCCCTTGAGTTCATTATAATTGTATGATATTGGCTTTTAATTTATGATTTAACTAATACTAAGCTATATTGGTTAATTAAAATATTTGATCATAATCTTTTTCTAGTACGTATAAACCCATTTCTTTTAGTTTTTGCATTATTTCTTGTTCATTTTTACGTTTCAGATCAAGCCACTTATAAAAGTTTATTTAAGTAAAAAAGACACGACAATTGCTATTAATGAAATGCATCGTGCTTTAATGATAGGAGGATTATGTTATTTGAATTTCCTTTCAAAAGATGATGTTAATTTCGATGAAAAAAGAGAATCAAACCCAGGAGAAATCATAAGTATTCACGAAAATCAAGAGTATATTCATAGTTATTATGATGACCAACCTGATGAATAATTCAAAAAGCTTGGGATAATTTATAAAGAAAAAAGACTCATTCTAAGTGGAAAATATTATAAAACTGGTCGGAACTGTATCCTTGATTATATTTTAAAGAAGCAATAATAAATCATAAATAACAAACATAGATTATTTTTTTCTATAATTTAAAAATATCTACAGTTAAATGTAATTTTAACTCTAAATAATTATGATTAATACATTTTATGAAAGACTCGCCAAATTAGTAGTCAATTATTCTCTTAATGTTAAGAAAGGAGATCGCGTACTTATTGAAGGTCCAACTATAGCAAAAGAACTTTTCCAAGCTCTTTTTTTAGAAGTTCTAAAAATGGGTGGCCATCCCTTAGCAATGCCGCGAATTGAAGGTCTCAGTGAATTATTATTTAAAAATGCATCTGAAGAACAATTATTATATTTTCACAATCTACTAAAATTAACTAATACAGAATTTGATTGTATAATAACTATTGATGGTGAATTTAATACTAGAAATCTAGCATTAATTGATCCAAAAGTATTGGCAACATACCAAGGCTCTCCTGATCGAACAGAATATATCCGAGTTTTTGAGGAACGTACTTCTAAAAAAGAATTAAGATGGATCTGTGTTCCTTTTCCATGTCATGCTTTTGCTCAAGAAGCAAATATGGATTTATTTTCTTACTCAAATTTTGTAGAAAATGCGTTATTTTTAGATAAAGAGAACCCGATTGAAGAATGGCAGAATATGGAAAAAAAACAAGACCAGATAATAGAAAATTTAAATAATGTTAAAAATATCCAGATTATTGGTGAAGACACAGAATTAACCTTTTCATTAGAGGGGAGAATATGGGATAATTGTTGTGGGAAAGAAAATTTACCGGATGGAGAGATTTATACTTGTCCAGTTGAAGATTCTGTAAATGGACATATTAGGCTCAGTTATCCAGGAATTTATATGGGAAGAGTAATCGAAAATATTTTTTTAGAATTTAAAGATGGAGTGGTTATTAATGCTACAGCTGACAAAGGTCAGGAATTACTAGAAGAGATATTAAAAATAGAAAATGCTGACAAATTGGGTGAATTTGCTATTGGGACTAATTACGGAATTACACAATTTACAAAAAATATTGGATTTGACGAAAAAATTGGCGGAACTTTACATATTGCATTAGGACATGGTTTTAAAAATATTGGATCAAAAAATGAAAGTGCTATACATTGGGATATTCTAAAAGATATGAAAATCCCTGGTTCAAAAATTATAGCAGACAAGAAAATAATATATGAAGAAGGAAAATGGCAGATTTAGAGATTCATCTTTAGATTTGTTTTTGTAGATTCCTAAATAATTCTGATAACGTTGGATGAGTATAGATTAAGTTTCTGAAAATTAATAATCCATTTGGAATGTGACTTAAAGGAATTATTCTAAGTATCAATTCCCTTTTTTTATGTTTTTAGTAAAAAGATAATTTAACATGTAAGACTTCATAATATTATGAGAAATGAAATCGAAACTATCGAACTAACTCCTATTCATGTTCCTTTTAAAGATGCTGTAAAAAAAGCAATGGAACAATCCGAAGGGGGTTTGGGAATGGCTATCCCTGCGGAAGAGACATGGTTAGGTGGTGATTTCGTTATTTGTAAACTTATTACTAAAGAAGGGAGTATTGGTATTGGTGAATCATTTCTTTGGCTCCCAGAATCTGGTATGTCTCCTTATCAAGTTATTGATTCTGTTAAGAACTGTTTGGGAAAGTACTTATTGGGTGAAAGTCCTTTTAACATTGAGAAGATTAATTATAGGATGGACATCAATCTTGCTAATAATAATATTGCTAAGGGTCTTTTAGATATAGCTACTTATGACCTAATGGGACAAATTACTAATAGATCTGTATGTGAACTAATAGGTGGAAGAAACACAGATGAGATTCCTCTAGCAGCATTAATTCCTCTCGGAGAGCCCATATTGATGAAAGGTATTACACGATCTTATTATAAAAAAGGATTCAAAACTTTTAGACTTAAATTAGGAAAAGGGGTACATGAAGATAAGGAGATAATTGAAACAATTCGAAACACCTTTGGTAATAAAATCAGATTAAGAGTGGATTATAATCAAGCTTATTCTCCTTCTATGGCTGTTAGAGCAATCAAAGAAATTGAACCTTTTGGTATTGATTATGCTGAACAACCAGTAAGAGCCGATGATTATTTAGGGATGGCTTATGTTCAAAAGAGAGTTGATACACCATTAATGGCACATGAAGGTTTTTTCTCAATAAAAGATTTTATATCATTAGTAGAATTAGGAGCAGTTAAGGTTCTAGGAATTAACTCAGAACGCCCCGGCGGAGTTACAAAAGCATTAAAAGCATTCGATTACGCTAAAATGCGAGGTCTTGGAGTTGTGTTGCATAATCAACCCTTAGGAATTGCTTCAGCTATGCATATTCATTTTCACATAGCAAAATTTCATTATATTGATTATGCAACTGAATTATTTGGTCAAGAAATGTTAATAGATGACCTTATTCTAAACTCTATTGACTATAGCGATGGTATGGCAAAATTACCAGAAGGTCCAGGCTGGGGTGTGAAATTAGATGAAAAAGCTTTAGAAAGATATTCTACAGGAGAAACCATAATTTTAGAAAAAACATAACCTTCCTATTAAAGATTAAATAAACTAAACTCAAAATTAAATTAAATAATCATATTTTAATTAGTGTTTTTTAGAGAGATGACAATATTAATTAATAGTAATAATGTTCAACACTCCTTAAAAGTCCACATATCTTATTCTCTTGGAAGTTTTTTTGACGATTTTCTTGCAACAGCATTAAGCTTCATGGTCTTTAAATTTTACGAGACAGAAATCTTTTTACAGGTTACATTACTAACAGCTGCAATTATTATATATGGAATATGGAATATGTTTAATGATCCTTTAGCAGGATATATATCCAACCTCAAAATAAAATATATGAGAAAATTTGGTAAACGATTTACTTGGTTTTTAATTACAGGAATCCCTTGTTCAATAATATTTGTTTTAATTTTCTTTCCCCCAATAGGTAATAATATTTTGGTTTTTTTCTGGTTAATAATTATTTTATGTGTTTTGGATACATTGTTTTCATTTATGATTATTTCTTATCAAAGTATTTACCCTGATAAATTTCGTTCTCAAAAGGAAAGAACTAAAGTAGGTGGTGTTCAGATTTTACTTTCTCTTTTCGGTTTAACTCTTGGAACTCTATTACCAACTCTTATAATAACAAGGGGAACTCCTGGAACAAATATTGAGTCTTACGTAATTGTAGGGGCGATTGTAACTATTACCTGTATTAGTATTTGTCTTTTAATGATATACGGTATGCGTGAAGATCGACAAATGATTGATAGAACATTCCTCATAGATGATATAAATAAACCTAGAGAAAATTATTTTCTGAAACTCAAACATGCTTTAAAAGAAAAGAACTATATATCATATCTATTTGCTTATTTAGCTCAAACTACAGTAATGGTTCTCATGCTAGCATCGATTCCTTATTGGGTGCAATATGTTATGCGGGTTGATCCGTTTTACGAAATGATAATATTAATGGCATTCCTTTTAGCGAGTGTAATTTCTGCTCCATTTTGGATTTATATAGCTAGGAAATTTGGTAACAGAATTGGGTATATGTGTGGGACAGGTGGTACTGCTACATTTTTGATTCTTACACTTTTTATTTGGGACTTTCCTCTAGTTATATTTGGATTTCTATTGATTGGCTTTAGTATGGGCGCAACATGGAGTTTAATTTATGCCACTTTTTCAGATGTTATTGATGAGATCGTTATAAAAACAGGTAAAAGAGAAGAAGGCATTTATTATGGATTTAGGACTTTCATTGGACGCTTTTCTATAGTAATTCAAGCCCTAACATTTGGAATAATTCATCCTCTTACATCGTTTGATCCAGCAGCTTCAACCCAGACTATACAGGCACAATGGGGGATCAATATTGGCATGTTTGCTGTTCCTGCACTTTTTTATCTTATTGGATTTCTCTTTATGTGGAAAATCTATGATTTGAAACCTGATAAAGTATTGTTATATAAACAAAAGCTTGTTGAATTAAATCTATGATTTGGAAAGATCTATTTTTTTATATCTTCTTTATTTTTTTCATTAAATTATAAATTCCTTTAGAGATTTGAGTTATAATTCGAAAAAAGATTATTACATTACAAAATAATTGAAGAAATTTTTTATTAATCTCATTGTTTTTTGAGTAATTTAAAATATTACAGAAAATAGGGATCAATTTCTTATATTATTAGACTAAGTAAAATTTATTAGAAAACAGAATCTACATAAATTATCTTTTTTAATGAAATTTATGTAAAAAACCTGAAGAGTTAGAGAATTTTGGCACAGAAAAATATCTTTGAATATGATGCTAAAAAACTATTAGCAAAAGCATTACCAAAATATTATCCAAACTTTAACTATCATAATAAATTGGCTGTTATTGAAAGTACTACAAATTTAGATAAGTTAGCAGATGAAAATCCTTGGATTAAATCTGAAAAAGTAGTAGTTAAACCTGATCAACTATTTGGAAAAAGAGGTAAAGCCAAACTTCTATTATTAGATGCTGATCTTAACCAAGTAAAAAAATTCTGTAAAGAGAATTTAAATAAAGAATTTCTAATCGGTAATGTCAAAGGGGAATTAAATCGATTGTTAATTGAACCTTTTATACCGCATGAAAAAGAATATTATGTATCCATCACCTCAGAGAGAGATAATGATGTCATTCACTTTAGTTTTGAAGGAGGTATTTTTATCGAGGAAAATTGGGATAAGGTTACCCACATTAAAGTTCCAATTAATACAGATATAAATACTTTTGATTTAGGGAACAAATTACCTAATTTAGGCGATTTAAAGACATCTTTAATTCCATTTATAAAAGGATTATATCAAGTATATGTAGACCAGGATTTTACATTTCTTGAAATAAATCCATTTGCGATTACTAAAAATAAAAAGATTGTTCCTTTAGATGTAAAAGCTCGATTAGATGATACTGCTGCGTTTTTGCATGCTGACACTTGGGGCAATCCGGAGCATCCTATTGAATTTCCAGCGGGATTTGGTCAGAAAATGAGTGCTGAAGAAATTAAAATTAAAGAACTTGATGAAAAAACAGGAGCTTCACTTAAATTGACTATCTTAAATCGAGAAGGTCGTGTCTGGACGATGGTAGCTGGGGGTGGAGCAAGTGTTATTTATACTGATACTATAGCAGATCTTGGTTTTTCAGAAGAATTGGGTAATTATGGAGAATATTCAGGTAATCCTTCCCAAGAACATACTGAAATTTATGCTCAAACTGTAATTGACATCATTACAGAAAAACCAGATCCTAAAGGGAGAGAAAAATATTTAATAATTGGAGGAGGAATTGCAAATTTTACTGACGTGAAGGCTACTTTTGGAGGCATTGTTAGTGTGATAAAGAATTCAGTTGATAAATTAAAGAGAGCAAATGTGAAAATCTTAGTTCGCAGAGGTGGTCCTAATGAAAAACAAGGTTTAGAATTAATGAGAAAAGTTGGAGAAGAAACAGGGATTCCTATTGACATTTATGATCGATATAGTAGTATGACGCGTCCTGTATCTCGAATGATTGAAAAAATGAGAGGTGAATAATAATTGGAAAGTTATGAGTTATTTAATGAAGATACCCAATCCATAATATATGGCCTTCAAGCTGCGCCCGTTCAAAGAATGCTTGATTTTGATTATGTTTGTAGACGAAAAAAACCCTCTGTTGCAGCAATGATTCAGCCCACTCAAGAAGCAGCAGTAGCGTATCATAAAGCTTTTTGGGGAAGCAAAGAAGTTGTTATACCCGTTTATAAAACACTTGAAATGGCAGTTAAAAAGCATCCTAATGCTGATGTCATGATAAACTTTGCATCTTTTCGATCTGCTTATGATACAAGTAAAGAAGCACTTGAAGCAGGTAATATTCGAGTAGTGGTTATTATCGCGGAAGGCATGCCAGAAAGACAAAGTAGACTTTTAATTAAAATCGCTAATGAAAAAAATAAAATCATCATAGGTCCCGCAACAGTAGGCGGTATAAAGGCTGGGGCATTTAAGATCGCTAATACAGCGGGAACACTTGAAAATATCATTCTTTCAAAGTTATATCGCCCTGGTTCAGTAGGTTTTGTTTCTAAGTCTGGTGGTCTGAGTAATGAAATGAATTTTATGATCGCTCAAAATACGGATGGAGTTTATGAATCCATAGCAATTGGAGGAGATCGTTATCCTGGTTCGAGATTAATTGATCATCTTTTTCGTTATGAAATAAATCCAAATATCAAAATGTTAGTTTGTCTTGGAGAGATTGGTGGAACTGAGGAATATGAGATCGTAGATGCTTTAAAGAATAAAAAGATTACTAAACCACTCGTTATATGGGTAACTGGTACAGCAGCTAAAATTTTACCTCAAGGTTTACAATTTGGACATGCTGGTGCTATGGCAGGTACTTCAAAAGAGACTGCTGATGCTAAAAATCAAGCCTTAAAGGAAGCTGGAGCACTTGTCCCGGAATCTTATGAAGATTTTGATAAATTGATCAAAAAAATTTATGAAAAGCTAGTAAAAGAAGGAAAACTTAAACCTGCCAAAGATATTGAGCCTCCTAAGATTCCTACTGATTTTAATGAGGCAATAAGATTAGGAATAGTTAGAAGACCCTCTGATGTTGTAGTAACTATCAGTGATGATCGAGGAGATGTTCCTACATTCGCAGGGGTTGGATTGGAGGATATAATTAGAGGTAATCGATCAATTGGGTATGTTATTGGCCTCTTATGGTTTAAGCGAGAGTTGCCGGAGTTTGCTCAACAATTTATTGAAATGGTAATTAAATTAACAGCAGATCATGGTCCTGCAGTATCAGGAGCACATAACGCTATAATTACTGCTCGTGCGGGGAAAGACCTTATGTCAGCTTTAGCAAGTGGGATTTTAACAATTGGTCCTAGATTTGGGGGCGCAATATCAGATGCAGCAAAATATGTGAGGGAAGCCTTACAAAATGGAATGAAACCAGCAGAGTTTATAAAATATATGAAAGATGTTATTAAAATTAATATTCCAGGAATAGGACATCGAATTAAATCCGTTCAAAATCCAGATGTAAGAGTTGTCTTACTTAAGGAATTTGTATTTAAAAATTTTCAAAAGCATCCACACTTAGATTTTGCTCTAGAGGTAGAAAAACTAACAACTGCTAAAAGGAATAATCTTATATTGAATGTTGATGGTTGTATAGGGATTACATTTTTAGACTTATTAGAAAATTTAGATTTTACACCTGAAGAAATTGAAGATGTGATATATAGCGAAGCATTAAATGGTCTATTCGTCCTTGGACGTTCAATTGGGATGATGGGACACGTATTTGATCAGAAGCGACAACGGGCTGGACTTTATAGACAGCCGTGGGATGAAATTTTGTTTTCAGAATAGAAATCTAGTTGATTAAGAATTAGAAGTATCATTAAAATAACAAATCAAAATCTTAAAAATTAAAATTAGAAGTATAAAGATTTTATTGGCATCAATAAAATCTCTTTGAATTTTTTCTGAGCAATCTTTATATAGTAGTTTGATCTTATTTTTAAATTAACTTTTAATTGTTAGATTAATAGTTTAAGAGGGTGTGATTGTTCTGGTTGAATTAAAGGAAGTTCATAAAAATATAATTTTCGCAGTTGTTATCTCGTTTGTTATCTTTATCCTTGGCGTGTTCATAAACTTTATAATTGTTCGATTCATACCAGGTGACCCCGCATGGCAATATCTCGCTTCTATGGGAATTTTATCTCCCACACCTCAACAATTACAAGATGCTTTACATGAATTAGGATTTGATCAACCGATTATCATCCAATTTTTTAGATATTTAGGTAATCTATTTACAGGTAATTGGGGAATCTCAATTGCTATAAGTGGAGGCATGCCAGTCACTGAAATGCTTCGAAGGGCGGTTCCTAGAACTATTGAAGTTATTTTTATTCCTTTAATAATAGGACTAGTAGTAGGTATTGTACTTGGCAGACTTTCAAGAAAATTTGAAGATCATAAGATTGGAAAATATATTAATATATACGTAGCTGTTGCTATTGCAGTTCCTACATTTGTATTTGCAATGATCTTTCAATTAGTGTTTGGTTATATCTTGAACGTTTTACCAGTATTTGGTTATAAGACTCTTTCATACGAAGATCCACCATTATTAACTGGATTTCTCATAATAGATTCTTTAATTGAGGGAAATTTAGCTTTAGCGGTAGATATCCTACTGCATTTTATATTGCCAGAATTATGTTTAACTCTTATCATTACTGCACTTGTAACTAGACAATATCGTTCTACTATAGAAAGTAATGCTATCACTACTACTAAATCTTTAATATCAAACACAGCAACTATTGGTTATCATTTTGGATTTATTTTTACCTCAATTATTTTAGTAGAAACTACTTTCAATATAGGTGGTTTTGGTAGTTATTTTCTAAATGCAATAATTCTTGGAGATTTTTTCGTTATAATCGCATTTGTTAATATGATTGTTATCTTTTTAGCTATCACCTCAGTTGTTTTAAATATCATTTTTAGTGTACGTGAACCGGAGCAGTTTATATCTCCTGGATCTTTTGACGAAACTTATCCGCATTTAAAATGGAAATCTCCTCTTACAATCATTGGATTAATAATAATTGGCTTTTTTATTATAGTTGCAGTATACCCTGAAATGATAAGCCAATACTCTCTCACAGAATTAAAAGGTTTTTTTCCAGGATCATGGCAACCACCATCTTCAGATCATCTTTTAGGAACAGGAGATTCTGGGCGTGATATGCTTAGTCAGATTGTTTGGGGTGTAGCATTCTCAATTTTGGTGGGAATTGGAGCTGTTGTTATAGGGATATTAGGAGGATTATTATTTGGACTTATTGCTGGTAGATTAAACGAAAGAGGTAAAAATTTACTTACAGGATTTACATTAGTTATATATATAATTCCAAGCGTAATTCTGGTTTTTCTGATATCTTTGATCTTTGGAAATAATTTTGTAATTACAATGATACTTATTGGGATAGTGCTTATTCCGAGCTTTACAAGGATAACTGCTAATGCTTCTACTTTAGAAATTAATGTATTTAAATCAATTATAAAGTATCTACCATTAATGTTTGGTATCGCAATTATACTTTTTGAATCTATTAACTTTTTAGGATTCTCAGATTCAAATATTATTACTTTAGGACAACTTGTTAATGAAGGGAGATTTCATTTGTATGATTATTATGGAGCATCTATTTTTCCAGGAATAGCGATTATCCTTATGGTTACTGGTTTAATTCTTTTATATGAAGGATTATAAAAGTATTTATACTTTAAAATTAGAGGATTTAAAAATCCTTATTAAATCTTTTAAATTATATTGTTAAAAGTAAAATTGTAATTATCCAATGGGAAGTATATGGGTAGTATTCCATTGAAATTACATAAATCAGAATCAATAAAAGTAATAGAAAATTCAGAAAATAAAAATATTTTATTCGAGGATTAGAAGAAAATGAATGATGTAATCGAAAATGCTAGAAATCATTTTGAAAAACTTGTGAGAGAACAGTTAAATAGAATTGAGAATTTGAAAAAAGGCGCAGATTGGATAGATTATTCTACTCTGAAACCAATAATTATCGGTGTTGCTGGTGGTGATGGAATAGGTCCAGAAATCACAGAACACGCAGAAGAGATTCTAAAATTTCTTTTGAAAGATGAAGTTAAAAACGGAAAGGTAGAATTTAAAGATATTGAAGGGCTCACTATTGAAAATAGAGCAAATCTAATGAAAGCAATTCCCGACGAATCCTTAGAACAATTAAAAAAGTGTCATATTATTTTAAAAGGTCCTACTCATACACCAAGTTCAGCTGATTTGGCTTCTGGAAAATGGCCAAATCTCGAAAGTGCGAATGTTGCTATGCGAAGAGAATTAGATTTATTTGCAAATGTTCGTCCAGTAAAAGTTCCTGATCAAGGAATTGATTGGATATTTTTCAGAGAAAATACTGAAGGAGCTTATGTGTTGGGTTCAAAAGGAATTAGAGTAACTGATGATTTAGCTTTTGACTTCTGTGTGCATACAAAACAGGGAACCGATCGTATTTTAAGATTAGCGTTTGAGTATGCTAAAAAAACAGGGCTTAATAAGGTTTCATTGGTGACAAAAGCTAATGTAGTCAAAACGACAGATGGAATGTATTTAAACATGGCAAAAGAAATTGCTAAAAATGATTATCCAGAAGTAAAATTCGATGACTGGTACATTGATATCATGGCAGCAAAATTGATTGACCCAACACGTCAATCAGAATTTAAAGTATTTGTAGCACCAAATCTATATGGAGATATCATAACTGATGAAGCCGCTCAGATTCAAGGTTCTGTTGGTACTGCAGGTAGTGCAAATATTGGCAAACGATATGCAATGTTTGAAGCAATTCATGGTACTGCTCCAAGAATGGTAGAAACAGGTAGAATTCAATATGCAGATCCAACTAGTATTATAAAAGCATCTGCAATGCTGTTAAATCATATTGGATTTATAGAAAAAGCTAAAAAACTAGAAATGGCGTTGGATATTTGTGCTATTTATGAAAAGAGACTTAAAATTACAGGTAGAGATACTGGAGCTACAGGGGAAGAATATGCAAAATATATTATGGAAACATTAAAAGCTCCTAATCTTGAGGAAAAGTGGAAAAGTTTTCAGAAGTAAAGAAAAACCCTATTCAATTTTTATTCAAATTATAAATTTTTTTATATCTTTTACTTTATTGCCATATAACAAGAATATTTAAGGCATAATATTTAATGCAAATTGGGATTATTGCACCTGGAAGTCAAGGGGATGTTCAACCATTTCTAGCTCTCGGAAAGGGTTTAACAAAAGCTGGAAATACTGTACGTTTGGTAACAAATCAAGATTATGAAAAACAAGTAAAATCACATGGAATAGAATTCTGGCCAATCGAAGTCAATATGGAAGATATTATCAGAACTGAAAAAATGCGTGAACAGGCAGCTGAGTTAGGAACTAAAATTCAAGCTGAAGATGGTGTTTCAAGGGCAATCGATATAATAGAAAATTATATTGGGATGTAATTTGAAAGAAAACCTCGTTTTGCTATGTCTTAATTTGTCATATATCCCTTAATTGCTCGAAAAACTCATCTGGATCATCTATTCCAGATTTTAACAATGCATATTCTCGTTGTATTTCAAGTTCCTTGCTAGTTAAGCTCAAATATTCCTTGTCTAGTTCATCTTGAAAACGTAACCAACAACCCAAAGCATCAGTATTATCTTGCCAGCCTCCAAATACAAGTTTACTTAATATATAGTCCTCTTTCGAGGCAACCCAACACTCTAATCCTCCAAAATTAATTCTAACCCTTCTTTTTAAACCGAGCGGTCCAATTTTCTTATATTTACTATAGCTTTTTCGATAAATGATATAATTATCAAATTTAATAACTTGCTGCTTATCTAAAAACTGTAATAACTGGAGATCTTTTGCTATCATTGAAGCAGAAATCCAGTCTTTTATTGGGTAAAATTCATTCTTTTTTAATAGTTCAATATATGTATATATATTATGATTAACTGAATAGATATCAACAACAAAATCAATATCTTGTGTTGTTCAAGTCTCAGAATAAATGCTTACTAAAATTCCTCCAACTAAATAATATTTAATACCAAATTCTTTCTCAATTTTTTCTAAAAAAGTAATGATTTGAAATAAAGCATTTTCATATCGCACTTCCATAACTTATTGTCCCCTTTTTATTTTTTTATTGATTTTAATCGTTTCAATGATGATTTCTTTAATTGATTTATGTGGATATCTCTCTCTTTCAGTTTTAATATAATTATTTAAATTAAAATTACATAGTTCAAAAAAAAGTGATATGGAAGTTTCAATTGGAATTTTTTTCATTAGTTCTATTCTTCCTTTAAAATCTCGTGCTCTTTTTCTAAATTTATTGTTTAATTCACTTGTCATTTATTTTTCCATTAAAATTTTAATTTAATAATATTGGTTCCTTTAAATATAATAATAGGAAACGGATTTATTAATATTTGAGAATCACATATTTTCTAAAAATAATTGAATATAGAACTCATAAAGAGAAAGGCTAATTTCAATAAAAAAGCCAATACCTTATGATCTAGTGAGAAAGATTGTGGAGTTTAGAGTAAAGGAAAATTTAGATAAGTAATACTTTATTAGTACTCGAATTCATTCACAATTTCGTAATGCTGCGAGAATTTATCGTGTTTCAAAAGAACTTCTTGTGCTTTTTGAGGAACGTAGGATTTTTCATACTTTTCCCCTGCAAATTCTTTAACAGAACTCAAATTATCAAATATCATTATGGTAATAAATTCAACTTCTTTTTCCAAAGAACGTCTTAAAAGACTTATTTTTCTATACCCTTTTATATTTCTATTTTTAATGGATGGAAATATTTCATTTCTAAGTAATTCTTCATAAGTATTAGCATTTTTAAATGAGGTCCAACCATGCCAGATTCTTGCAATCATTTCACATCACTTCAGCTAATTAATTATTATTTTTTAAATATAAAAAAATAATTCAAGAACATTAAATGTTATTCATAATTTTAATTAACTTCTAAATTGAATATCCGATTCGTAAAACTAAAAATACTATATTTATATTTAAAACATCTAATTAAAGACTGGTGTTCTATAATAATTATAATCTAAACATAAATTATTTATCTTTTTTTTAATTTTCTGATATGAATTATGGAAGAAGTTCCAGAAGAGAAAAAAATTGTAAGAATTGATCAAGTATTTGTGGTCGGAGGAAGTTTTGATGAGCCTTCAGATTTTACAAACAAGGTTAATCGAAATCTTTTACTTTTACATGAAAGCAAAAAATACTATAAAATTAAAGATATAAAGTTCAATATTTTTAATGACCAACGCTTTCCTCAATCAACTCCTATATACCTAGCCTTTATTGTTGCTGAAGTAGATGTAGATGTTACCCCAGAACCAGAAAAAAAAAGAAAGAAGAAAAAGAAGCAAAAGAAAAAGAAGAGAATCTGATAATATTATTATACTTTTAACTCCTGAAGTTATACCACAGATAATAGAGGCTTTAGTTGAGAATAGCAACAAAAGTTCATTAACTTAAAATCTATTTTATAATTACAATTGATACATTTACCTTATTTTTTAAACTAAAATTCAATGATGGGTTCCCATTCCCTTAGTAGAATCATTCAATTGTTATTATATGATAATTTTTATCTGAATATTGTGTGATAAATTATTCTTTCTATTTTTCGCAAATGTTCATATAATGCACTCCGAGAAATTTTAAAATGAGTAGAGATTTTCTTTGAATTGATTCTACGAGGTATTTCAAAATATCCATGCTGAATAGCGTAATACACAATTTCTTTCTGACGGTCTGTTAATTTTAAAAAAAGATTTTCATAGTTAGGATGTATATGAGATATGCTTAGAATCTCCAATTCTCTATTATAAAAGTAATTTAGGGAAGCAACAAATTCATCAATATTTTTACTTTCTGTTATAATACTTACTAAAAGACGATCTTGATCTAAAATAATAGGAGGATCGATAATCAGATCTAGTTTATCGAGGAATTCTTTGGTTTCCTTAACCCAGTTATGCTTAGAAAAGAAAATAAATGATCTCTTGTTTTCAGCATTTCATGATCTTTCCCTTTTTTTTTCTTCTTGTGGACTAATAATTATCAATTTCCTCCAAAAAGTCGAATATAAAGGGTGGGTTATCGTTCCCTTCATAGAATTAATAATCTTAATAATTTGTCCTAAATTAAGTATGATGATCAATAATGTTAATATTTTCTAGGTACTTAAAATGAAAAAAAAAGTTATTATCATTGGAGCATTAGGTTATGATTTTCACGTTTTTAACACAGTCTTTAGAGACAATGAAGAATATGAAGTTATAGCGTTTACTATTGCTGGAGAACAAAATGTAGGTACTACTGATGAGACTGAAAGGAAATTTCCTACCGCATTGGCGGGTAAATTATATCCTAATGGAATTCCGATGGTCTCAGAAGATTTACTTGAAGATTATATAAGAAAATATGAAGTAGATGAAGTAGTATTTGCTTATTCGGATGTTTCTCATGAAGAAGTTATGCATAAAGCATCGAGAGCTCTTGCTGCAGGTGCTAATTACCGATTAATTTCTGGAAGATTTACTCAACTTAAATCTAATAAACCCGTAGTTGCAATCTGTGCGGTAAGAACTGGATGTGGTAAAAGCCAAGTTTCTCGAGCTACATATCGATATTTACAGAGTAAGGGATATAAAGTTGTAGCAATTCGTGAACCAATGCCTTATGGCGATTTAGTCCAACAAAATGTTATGAGATTTGAGAAATATGAAGATCTAGATACATACGATTGCACTATTGAAGAACGTGAAGAATATGAACCATATATTAGACAAGGATTAGTGATCTATTCTGGAGTCGATTACGAGAAGATAATTAGAGAAGCTGAGAAAGAAGCAGATGTAATTATTTTTGATGGGGGAAATAATGAGATTTCTTTCTATATTACTGATTTATTATTTGTCGTTGTAGATCCTTTAAGACCTGGACATGAGAATAAATACCATCCTGGAGAAGTGAATGCTAGGTATGCAGATGTTTTTGTAATAAATAAAATGGATAGTGCGAGACCAGAAGATGTAAAGATCGTAGAAAAAAATCTGAATGAATTGAATTCAAACGCAATAAGAGTGTATACAAATTCAGTTGTCAAAGCAGAAGATCCTTTAAAATTAAAAGGAAAGAAAGTTGTAGTCGTAGAGGATGGACCAACATTAACTCATGGAGGTATGTCAATTGGTGCAGCATATGTTGCTGCTAAAAATGCAGAAGCAAAAATTGTAGACCCGAGAAAATATTTAGTAGGATCTATAAAAGAAATTTTCGAAGATTTCCCTCAAATTACCCAGATTGTTCCTGCTATGGGATACACTGACCAACAAATAGATGATTTAGAAAAAACACTCAATAATGTGAAGGCGGACATTATTTTAAATGGAAGTCCTATTGATCTAACCAAATTAATTAAAGCTAATAAGCCAATTGTGAAAGTATCGTATGATATTGAGTCAATTGGAAGTCCTACGATTGAAGAAGTCCTTGATAATTTTATTAAAAAATTTTTAAAAAAATAGTTTATTTTTTTAATTAAATTCTAAAATCTCATCCTCTAATTTTTACGTCTTAACCTTTTTCAAGTAATAAATGTAGATAATGAGCCCTACAGCGAATACACCAATATCCATTAATAAAGCTCCAAACCAGGTACTATACACTCCAAGTCCTATATTTACAGTATCATCAAAGAGAAGTGGTACTCCAGTAGCGTTAGGGTCTATTACACTCATTGGCCATCCAATGAAGTCTAAAACCCAATGGCTAAAAATAGTGGAGCTACTATCGTTGATCCTAAACCCTATTTATCAGGCACAATCAAATCAGTATTTGAAGAATTTCCTCAGATTACTGAAATTGTTCCCGCAATGAGATATAATGACCAACAAATTAAGGATATGGAAGATACTCTAAATAATGCTGAAGCTGAACTTATTATTGATGGAAGTCCAATAAATCTTGAAAAATTAATCAAGAGCAATAAACCAATTGTAAGAGTCAGCTACGATATCGAAGCTATAAAAAGTCCAACAATAGAAGAAGTGCTTGATATTTTTATTGAGAAAAATCTTTACATTTCTTTTTATCTTTTTAAATTTTCTATATTATAATGGTTAAAAAAAGAAAAAAACAGGTAAAACGTGGTCATCCAATAGCAATTCTCATTGGTCTACATGATAATAATGCTGTATTTTGGAGAATATTTAGTGAGAATATTAGGCTACACTTTAGGATAAAACGTGGAAGGAAGAGAAGGAATCAAGATAAAAAACAATTGTATCATTTTCATGAGGAAATCATTAACATATTAAGACCTATAGTTAAAGAAGGTATTAGAAGTGTAATACTGCTCTCCCCACCGAAAGAAGAATATTCTAATGAGTTTCTTAATCACGTTAATAAACATCATTCATGGCTATTAAAAAAAGGAGATAATCAAGTTGTTTTTTCTAAGATCATAGGTAATCAGGCAAAAACTCAAAAAGATGTATATTACCTAAAAACTCAAAATTATTTTAAAGATATCGTTGATAAAACTTCAAATCAAGAGGGGTTGCTGATATTAGAAGAACTGACAGAAATAATTAACAAAAATGAGAAATTCTCAAAAATTCTTTATACTTGGAGAGAAATCGATACTGAACTAAGACTAATTAAACAAAATCCTAATCTTCCTAAGCCAAATTATATTATCTTAACTGAAGAATATCTAAAAAATCCAAAAAATAGAAATAAAACACATCGAATTTTACAGATCGCAAAAAATCTTGAAATTAAAACTAAAATTGTCAAGCTAGAATCCAAGGCGGGTGCTATCGTAGAACAATTTGGAGGATTAATTTGTTATTTTAGAAAAAATTGATAATAGTAATTATTTCAACCTTATCTTAAGAAAATTCATCAATTTATTTTATCTTCTTATTTTTTGCGTAATGAATGTAAATCCCGAGTCCTACGACAAACACACCGATATCCATTAATAACGCTCCAAACCAGGTACTGTATACTCCGAGTCCTATGTTTACGGCGTCATCAAAGAGAAGTGGTACTCCTGTAGCATTCAGGTTTATGGCACTTATTGGCCAACCAATGAAGTCTAAAATCCAGTGGCTAAAAACAAGAAGTCCTATAATCAAGGTAGCATTTAAGTTTACGAGACTACAGCTTATTGATTTGGTTATTTTATCTTGCTCATTCTTTGAGTTTAGACGCATTGTAATGAATGCTGTTATTAACATAGCAATAACTGTCCAAATAACTGACATAAAAAGCCCATGCGAAATCCAAATTGCAAATAAAAACATAAAAGACAAGATATCGATAAACATGGCTGCTATTAATAATGCCCAAAGGGGTATTTGAGGAGCAAATCGCTTAGTCGCTAAACCAATTCCAATATGAGCAAATGCAGGCATAATATTTGAATAATTTATAATAATAATAAATCTTAACTAGCCAAAATTTTAATAATTGCAATAGGGAAGAAAAATGGAAAAATCCAAAATATTAATTGCGTATGGCACTCGTTATGGAGCAACAGCTAGTACTGCTGAAGAAATTGCTAAAGTTCTTCGAGATGAAGGATTTGAGGTAAAAGTTGTAAATCTCAAGGAAGAGAAGGTCAAAGATATCACAGAATATGAACTCGTTATTATTGGAAGTGGAATGAAAATGAATATGTGGACGAGAAAAGCTAAAACATTTTTGAACAAGTTTAGCTCTGAGCTCAAGAATAAGAAAGTGGCAATCTTTGTATCTTCAGGTGGGCGAGCACTCATGGAATATAAAGGAGAACATGATGAGATTAGTAGAATTACTAAAAAATATCTTGAAGATAAAGCTTCTAAATATGATTTGAATCCAATATCGATGACCATGTTTGGAGGTATCTGGGATTATAATCAGATGGGTAATATTTATAGAAAAATCTTAGATTCTGAAAAAGAAAATTTCATTCCAGCAGGTTTTAAGGAAACAGAGCCAGGAGTTTACGATTCAAGAAATTGGGATGAAATTCGTAAATGGGCTAAAGATTTAGCGAGTAAGATACGAAACAACCCAAAATAAAGTATATTTTTTTAATTTCTTTTTTTCTAATATTTCTATTAAAACTTAGTTAAATAATATTTAATTCCTAAGTCTCATTAAATCATCCATAGTTTAAAATCATGTTTTAAATTTAATAACTAGAACTTAATTGAGTGAAAATCTATGATTCTAGCAGAGAAGAAATATGAAATCCAAGATGTCCAAAAAGGCTATGCAAATCGGACCTTATATATCAATCTTTCTAAAAATGAGATTGTTATAAAACCAGTTTCTGATGAAATGAAAGAAAAATTCATCGGGGGGAAGGGTTTTGATTTATGGTTAATGTGGAATTCAATTCCGAAAGATAAAGCAATTAAGTGGGATGATCCTGAAAATGAAATATGTATATCCTCTGGACCATTAGGAGGGAGTATTTTTTATCCGGGATCAGGTAAATCATTGGTGACTTCAATTTCTCCCTTAACAGGTATAATTGTGGATAGCAATGTAGGTGGTTACTTTGGACCATATCTTAAATTTTCTGGATTTGATGCTATTGAGATTCAAGGAAAAGCTGAACATAATGTGATTATATATATCGATGGAATAGAAGGATCAATCCATATAAAAAAAGTAGAATATTCGGATGGATTTTCAGAATATTCCCATGAACTCACTCAACAATTAACAGAAAAATATGCGAAAGATGATGCTGAAAAAAGACAAATTTCAGTTGTTAGCTCTGGTCCCGCTGCTAAACACTCAAAATGGGGGATGCTTAATTTTTCTTGGTATACAATAACGCGTAAACATGCTTCTGTTAAGCAAGCCGGCAGAGGGGGGATAGGATCTGTATTTAGTGATAAACATATAAGAGCACTAGTTTGTCGTTCTCCTAGAGTAACAATAAAATCAAATAATCCCGCAGACTTAGAGGCTGCTAGAGAGTTGGGAAGAATTCATAGCAAAGAAATTGTAGAAATGGATCCTTCACAAAATGAAATGAGAAGAGTTGGAACGGGTTATTTGCCAGATATAATGAATGTTGTGGATCTTCTTCCAACTGAAAACTTTCGGTATGGATCTCATAAAGAGATTAAAGATAAAAATATACCATATAATCGTGAAGAGATGCGTAAAGTTTACCATGTTAAAGAAGGAACAGATGGATGTTGGATTGGATGCACAATGAGTTGCTCACATTATACTCTTGGACATAAAGTTATGACTGGTCCATTTAAAGGGCAAGAAGTTATAGTTGAGGGACCAGAATATGAGACAATAGCGGGATGTGGGTCAAATTGGGGTGTTTGGGATATAAAATGGGTACTAGAAACAAACTTTTACTGTGACACTTATGGATTAGACACAATTTCAGTAGGTACTGGAATTGGTTTTGTGATGGAATGTTATGAAGAAGGCATAATAAATAAAAAGATCACAGGAGGACTTGAACTGAATTTTGGAAATGCTGAAGTTGCGTTAGAATTAATACACCAAATGGCCTTAGGAAAAGGATTTGGTCTTATAGTTGGTAAAGGAATAAGGGAAATGAAAAAATATTTCGCTGATAATTATGGTGCAGATCCTCAATTTCTACAGGATATTGGAATGGAACATAAAGGGTTAGAATTCTCAGAATATATAACAAAAGAGTCCCTCGCTCAACAAGGAGGATATGGTTTAGCACTAAAAGGGCCACAACATGATGAAGCTTGGTTAATTTTTGAAGATATGGTGAGAAACACAATTCCAACTTTTGAGGATAAAGCTAAGGCACTTCGATGGTTTCCCTATTGGCGTACTTGGTTTGGATTAAATGGTCTATGTAAACTTCCTTGGAATGATGCGATAGGACCTCAAAATAAGGAGCTTCCTGTGAAAAATCCTAAAACAGGAGAACTCCTACAAGCAAGGATACCTTACCATGTTGAATGGTATGCGAAATATTTTTCAGCGGTTACAGGGAGAAATTCAACTCCTGATAATCTCATAGTAATGTCGGAAAGAGTATACAACTTCCAAAGAATTTTCAATATAAGATTAGGTCAAGGGTTGCGTGAAGGGGATTCAAATTTCCCTTATAGAGCAATGGGACCAGTAACACCATTAGAATATGAGAGTCGCCAAGAAAGATATGATACTCAACTTAAAGAATTAGGATTTGATATATCTGATAAAAATACAGATGAAAAGATAAAAATTCTAAGAAAGCATCGTGAGGAACAATATTCAAAACTTCAAGATGCAGTCTATAAAGAACGCGGATGGAATCAAAATGGGTGTCCAACAATCGATAAAGTTGAAGAGTTAGGAATTGATTATGAAGATGTCGTAAAATTCATAAAACCTCATCAATGAATATTCTTATTCTTAATAATTTTTAATTAGATTCCAGATGGAATATATAGCAAAACACCCCATTTTAGAAATAACAGAGAAAAAAAAAGTTACTTTTAATTTTGATGGGAAAAAGTTAACTGGCTTTGAAGGAATGGTTATATCTTCAGCACTTTTCCTAAATAAAATAAAGATTTTTGGCCACCATATAAAAGACAATAGTCCACAAGGTATATTTTGTGCAAACGGACAATGTGCTCAATGTAATGTAATCGTAAATGGTATTCCAGTAAAAGCATGTATGACTCCTCTTAAGGAAGGTATGATAATAGAAAGTTGTAATGGCTTACCAGAATTACCTCCTGAAGATAATGCTGTAACTGTAGGAGATTCTAAAATTGTTGAAACTGAAGTGCTTGTAATTGGTGCGGGTCCAGCAGGATTATCAGCTACAAAAATATTAGGTGAGAATAATATTGAGGTGATCCTAATAGATGACAAAGCTGAACTTGGAGGAAAATTAGTGCTTCAGACTCACAAATTTTTTGGTTCTCAAGAAGAAGTATATGCTGGTAAACGTGGCATAGATATTGCTAAAATTTTGGGAAAATCTGTTGAAGTTATATCAAATGTTCAAGTTTGGTTGAATAGTGTTTGCCTAGCAGTTTTTAGCGATGGTTTAATTGGTATTTTAATAAATAATGAAGAATATGCATTGATAAAACCTAAGTATTTACTAATTGCTACTGGTGCTAGAGAAAAAATGTTAGTTTTTCCAGGAAATACATTACCAGGCGTTTATGGAGCAGGAGCCTTTCAAACTCTGGTAAATCGTGATTTAATAAAAGCAGCAGATAAAATCTTCATAGTTGGTGGAGGTAATGTAGGTTTGATAGCAGGATATCATGCAATCCAAGCTGATATAGAAGTTGTAGGTTTGATTGAAGCTTTACCTCATTGTGGTGGATATAAAGTTCATGCGGATAAACTTAGAAGGTTAGGTGTTCCAATCTATACAAGTCATACTATTATTTCAGCTAATGGTAATGAAGATGTTAAGTCTATAACAATAGCACAAATTGATAAAGATTTTAAGATTATATCTGGAACGGAAAAATCTTTTGCTTGTGATACTATTTTAATTGCTGTAGGATTAAATCCTGTTGACGAATTTTATCATAAGGCAAAGGAATTTGGATTTAGAGTTTGGGTAGCAGGCGATGCTCAAGAAATCGCAGAAGCTTCAGCTGCAATATTTACGGGTAAGATTGAAGCTTTTAAAATTTTAAAAGAAATTGGAGTTAAGTTTTTAGAAAATATTGAGGAGATGGAAGATTTTGCTGAAGTAATGAAAGCAAAACCACCACAACCTATTGAAACAGAAATTAAATTTAAAGAAGAAGGAGTTTATCCTGTTTTTTATTGTAACCAAGAAATTCCTTGTAATCCGTGTACTACTGTATGTGATCAAGAGCAGATTGAAACTTTTGATAATTTAATTACCCAATTGCCATATTTTAAGGGTGAAAAAGAATGTTTCGGATGTGGAAAATGTGTAGCTGTCTGTCCTGGATTAGCAGTTGTATTAATTGATTATCGAAAAGATAAGGATAATCCATTGGCTACTTTTCCATTTGAACTTAGTGGAGAGAAATTAGAAAAAGGGCAAAATATTATCGTAGTAAGTAATGAAAAAGAGCTAGGGATATTTGAAATTCATAGATCTCGAATATTAAAAGAATTTCCTAAAACTCAACTCATAAGCGTTAAATTACCTTCAAATATTGCACAACAAGCTATAGGAATTAAACTTTATAAATCAAAATTCAATGAACCAATTGATTTATACCATGAAGCATTAACAGACGATGAAACAATAGTATGTAGATGTGAACGTGTGTCAGTAGGAGAAATTCGAAAGTGGATTCAATCAGGTGTTAGAGATTTCAATGAGTTAAAAGCATTGACAAAAGTAGGAATGGGAGCTTGTGGAGGTAAAACCTGTACTCCTCTAATTGAAAGAATATTCAGAGAAGAAGGTATATCAATGGATGAGATTACCCCAGGTACAAAACGCCCTCTCTTTATAGAAGTCCCAATGGGTATTTTTGCTAATACGAAAAATAATAAGGAGGAGCTGTAGATGGTTGAATATGATGTAGTTATTATTGGAGCCGGTAGTGTTGGAGTTCCTACAGCTTTAGCTACTGCAAATGAAGGATTAAAAACTTTAGTAATTGATTCATTACCATCAGTAGCACAAGCAGACAACAAACATGCTATTGGTGGTATTAGAGCTACTCACTCCCATAAAGGAAAAATATGGCTATGTCAAAGATCAATAGAAATTTTCTCTTCTTGGGAAGAAAAATATGGAGATGATATTTGGTGGTCTCAAGGGGGTTATACATTCTTATCATATACTAAAGAACATGAAATTTTGTTAAAAGATACTGTAAAACTTCAAAAAAGTTATGGTCTAAATATCAACTACGTTGATGCTGAGAAAATTAAAGAGCTAATACCAGGCATAAATAATGATAATTTATTAGGTGGTACATATAGCCCTGAAGATGGAAATGCTTCTCCATTGTTATCATTACATGCTTTTTTTCGCCGATCAAAAGCTTTAGGTGCTAATTATCATTTTAATGAAAAAGTTATAGATATTTTAACTCAAAATAATAAAGTTATTGGTATACAAACGACTAAAGGTCAATACAAAACCCAATCAATTATTAATGCAGCTGGTGCTCATGCTAAAGAAATTAGTGATATGATTGGTATAAATACAACAATAGAACCAGAATCACATGAAGCGGGAATAACAGAACCAGTAAAAAATTTCTTTAAGCCAATGATCGTAGACATTAGATCTTGTTCTGATCCTAAATTTGGAAACTCTAAAAACTATTATTTCTACCAAAATAAAGAAGGTAAAATTATTTTTTGTTTGACTCCTGAACCGAATAATCCAGGAATGGATCGTCGCGAAACCAGTTTATTTTTACCTCAGATTTCAAAAAGAATGATACAACTTCTACCTCGTTTAAGAAATATAAAGATAAGAAGAACTTGGCGTGGTTTATATCCGATGACTCCTGATGGGAATCCAATTTTAGGTAACGTAAATGAAATTGAAGGATATATCAATGCTGTTGGGATGTGTGGTCAAGGATTTATGCTAGGACCGGGATTAGGAGAACTTCTCAATCGTATTTTGACAGAAAAAATAAACTTTAAGGATAAAGAGATTTTAGAAACTCTTTCTTATTCTCGCGATTTTGGTATTGAAGAAGAATTGAAATAAATATTTCAAAAAAAACCACCTCATTTGATTTATATCTGACCTTTCTTTTTACTATTTAATTATCATCTAAATTTCTAAATGAGTAATAATGGTTCGACATTTATTAAAAGTCTCAGATTTTTCAAAAGAAGAGTGCGAGAACGTCATTAATAAAGCAATTGAGGTAAAGAAAAATTCTAAAAAATTTAGCTCTGAATTAGAAGGAGAGACATTATTAATGCTATTTGAGAAACCCTCTTTAAGAACCCGCATTTCATTTGAAACTGGAATGCAACAATTAGGTGGACATGCTATTTTTTATTCTATAAAAGACTCTCCCTTAGGTAAAAAGGAAAACATTTCTGATACAGCAAAAGTTGCGTCTAGATTTGTAAATATTATTGCAGCTCGTGTATTTAAACGCCAAGACGTCTGGGATCTAGCTAAATATGCTGATGTTCCAGTTATAAACATGCTCGATGATTTTGCACACCCCTGCCAAATTCTAGGCGATTTTCAGACTATTAAAGAGAAAAAGAACAATTTAAGAAACATGAAACTCTCTTATTTTGGAGATGCTCATAATAATGTTACATATGATTTAATGAGGATGTGTGCCATATTTGGCTGGAGAATGGATGTTGCTTGCCCTAATGCTCTGCAATATTCGCCAGAAGAAATAGTGTTAGAGGAAGTTTCAGATCTGTCAAAAGAAACCGGTGCTGAAGTAAAAATTATTCATGATGCTATAGAAGCAGCTCGAGATGCAGATGTTATATATACTGATAGCTGGATGTCGTATGGGATTCCTCAAGAACAGGAACAACAACGTAAAAAAGCATTTATGCCATTTCAAGTTACATCATCAGTCATGAAAAAGGCAAAATCAGACGCAGTTTTTATGAATTGTCTACCAGCAATGAGAGAGTATGAACAAACCACAGGAGTAATTGATGGTCCTCAATCGATTGTTTTCGATCAAGCAGAAAATAGACTACATATCCAAAAAGCAATTATGTTATTTTTACGTGAGAAATTTTAGGATGATATATCATTTATTATTTCTATAATTTTTAAATATGTGTGTGTATGTATATATATATACATATGACTTCTAAAAATATTAGTATAACTGAAGAAGTGTATAAGAAATTAATGAAAATTAAAGGAAAGAATGAAAGTTTTTCTGAGCTTTTCTTAAGATTATTAAAAATTCAAAAGAGTAAGATGGAAAAAAGCTTTGGAGCATGGAATCTTTCAGAAAAGGAGAAAAATGAGATTTGGGATGACATTACAAATCGTCCTGGGCGTATTTGGAAAAAATCTGAATTAAGGGATATAAATGATAATTCTTGATACTTCTGCATGTATTGAATATTTAAATGGTAATGAAAGAATTAAAAACATTATCTCTAAACAAGAAGATCTAATCCATATTACAGCAATTACGGTTTATGAAATTAATATTGGTTTAGAACATACAAAAAGAAAAATTTCTGAAAAAAGATATAGGGAACTTTATAAAATGTGGACGGAATTTATTAGTAGTATGGAAATCTTCCCTTTAGGATATAAAGAAGCTGAAAAAGCCGCACAAATATGTGATATTCTCGAGTCTAAAGGTCAAATAATCGATGACAACGATATATTAATTATTGGTATTATGCTTTCAAATGGTATAAATAAAATTATAACTAAAAATGTTAAACATTTCGGAAAAATCGAGAGTATTGAACTTATTCCATACTGATACCGAGAAATTTAAATATTAACCATAATAAATTACAGAATTCTTTTTACGAGCAAAATTTTAAATAATAAGTTAAATATTATTATTTTTTCCATTAGTGTTAATTATCTCAATAATAGAGGTTTTTCTTTGAAAACTTTAATAGTAGCTCTTGGTGGGAATGCTTTAATAAAGTTTGGGGAAGAAGGTACAACAGAGGAACAATTTCGGAATCTTAGAGTTCCTATAAGCCAAATTGCGGAATTAGCAAAAAACTATAATATTATTATAACTCACGGAAATGGTCCACAAGTTGGAAATCTCTTATTACAACAAGAGGGAACTGAATTTGTATCAAAAAGGCCATTACAAATACTAGTAGCAGAAACTCAGGGCCAGATTGGTTTTATGATTGAAAGTACTTTAGATGAGGAGCTCATGAAAATAGGGCTGGATGAAGAAAAACTTTTTCTAACAGTTCTAACTTACGTTAAGGTTGATCCAAAAGATCCTGCTTTTATGAATCCTACGAAACCAATTGGACCTGCTTATCCTGTCCGTACTAAACATGGTCAAGTGAAAACAACCAAAGGCTGGCGACGAGTTGTACCATCTCCTAAGCCAAAAAAAATTTATCAATGGCGTGAAATAAAGAAACTCATGGAATTAGGAAGTTGGATTGTAATAGCCTGTGGTGGTGGTGGGATACCTGTTATAAAAGAAGAGAAGAAGTTATATGGAGTCGAAGCCGTCATAGATAAAGATCTTGCAAGTTCAAAATTAGCTGAGCAAATTGAAGCAGATATTCTTCTTATTGCTACTGATGTTGAGAAAGTTGCGATAAATTACGGGAGACCAGATCAAGAAGATTTAGAAAAACTTTCTGTATCTGACGCAAAAAAATATTTAAAAGAAGGTCAATTTCCTGTTGGAAGTATGGGTCCAAAAATTCAGGCAGTAATAAATTTTATGGAAGCAGGCG
>Ga0315553_10000163_pt1 | contig 58234 bp, 60 predicted proteins | sample SalMarSW160140MG_FD_203099 | JGI IMG/M metagenome (GOLD analysis project Ga0315553, IMG submission 203099) | Salt marsh sediment microbial communities from the Plum Island Ecosystem LTER, Massachusetts, United States - Salt Marsh Sediment SW1601-40 ...
CTCGATGAAATATGTTGACCATCAGCAGCAATGATTGCCTCGTATTCTGAACGACCTTCATGACTGACTACCTGCTGAATCCAATCAATATCACCGGGAAAAGGAGTAACATTGAGGATGCACCCATTGAAAGTACTATCGAGTGATTCGATTCGCGTTGAACTCTCTGGGTGCATTGGGATATTATCTGACTCAATCAAACTCACCACAGGTGATGGTGTTGTTGGTACAAAGACAACTATGATAGATCCAAGAACGATGGATAAGACCAAGCCAAGAAAAATGCTCGTCATTATCTTTTTTGTGAATAGTGATTGCTTCCTTCGCATCTCAGGCACTAAGTATAGACTTAATCAATTCTTACTTCAATCTACGCCTTAGAACGGTGTTCTGATTTGTAGAACACTAGATAGAACGAGGGTTCCTTGACGTTTATTCGCCAATAATTTTGATTAAGACTCGCTTGTTCCGACGACCATCGAACTCTCCATAGAAGATTGCCTCCCAAGGTCCGAGATCTAATCTACCACTGGTTATAGCAATCACAACTTCACGCCCCATGATTTGTCGTTTGTGATGAGCGTCCCCATTGTCTTCGCCAGTCCGGTTGTGTTGATATCGACTGTGTGGTTCGTTGGGGGCGATTTCCTCAAGCCAGCGTTTATAGTCCGCATGAAGTCCACTTTCATTATCATTAATGAACACACTGGCAGTGATATGCATAGCATTTACCAGACACAGTCCTTCCTGGACACCACTTTCTGTAACTGCTGCTTCCACTTGAGGGGTTATATGAACAAAGTCCATTCGAGCTGGAACATTGAATGTAAGGTATTTTGTAAGGCTCCTCATACCAGAATGTATTTGCGGTGTTCCGTAAAAACATTATTGACTTTTCAAATGGGGAATATCCACAAGGTCTCTGAGTGCAGTTCCTAGTATTGGATGATTGGTTTACTTCAAGGACGCAGAACGCAATATGAGGGGAGTTGTGCAGGGTACCTCTGATTCCATAACAAATCTATCTCTACCAACTGACAAAAGCCTGATTAGGAGGCATCTGTTTTCATTACTCTCTATTGATATGAAAGAGGTGTCCATCAAGTGAAAGGGATTCGTGAACTTGTTTTTCTTGGGACAGGAGTTTCAGCAGGTGTCCCTGTATGGTTTTGTAATTGCGAAGTATGTGAAGCTGCAAGGATTGATTCAACACAGTACCGAACAAGATCTTCATTGGCACTCCTTGGTGAGGAAACAACCCTGATAGATGCAGCACCAGACATCTCGTTTCAGTTGAATAGAGAACGGATTCATCGGGTAGATCAAGTTTTCCTGACTCATTGGCACCTGGATCACGTATATGGATTGGGATTTCTTGGAGAAGCAGTTATGCTTACGGGATGGAATCCAATTGATGTCTATATACCAGAAGGTGATATACAATACTTCGAGAGGCAAATGCACTTTATGGAGCGATTTGTCAAAATACATCCCGTACAACCAGGAATGACCATTGAACTTGCAGATGCGACATACGAGGTTGTAAAGACTCAGCATACAGAAGCTAGTGTAGGATATATTGTGAATTCAGGAAAGAGATTTGCATACTATCTAGATACAGGATATCCCACACCGGAAATGATTGAGCAGTTGACAGATATCGACTTCTTGATTGTTGAAGCCACACTGGATTTCATAGAACAGACAGGTGTTTCGTCTGGAATGGATATTAAGAAACTCCATCTTGGTATGGATGATGCCTACAGGTTATGGAAAGACGTTGGTTGTCCAGAATGCATCTTCACTCACTTTGCATGTCATGGATTCAGGGGTGATATTGGAGATAATCCATTTGTTCAAGGGTTCACTCACAAAGAGAGATTAGAATATGCAGCGATGAGACCTGGACTAACGATTGCATATGATGGGATGAGAGTTGGCCTCCCTCTAGAATCGAATTAGAAAGAAATTAACTGCATATTCCTAAATTTGAGACACATCAGAAAAACCACTATAAGCAATCTCAATAATAGAAACAATTGCGCCGCCTTCGAGGAACGGAGGACAAAACATATGATGAGAGGAACTCCCCGGAGGCAATTCAAGGTTTGCCTTATCGGAGATGGTTTTGTCGGAAAAACAAGTATACGTAGGAAATATTTGGGAATAGGTTTCAAACGTAGTTACATCCCAACTCTGGGTGTGGATTTTGCCCAGAAAACATTGATGTTTGATAACATCCCAACTAATCTGGTGATTTGGGATATTGCGGGGCAGGACCAGTTCCAGAGTCTCAGGAAACGGTACTATGATGGTTGTAGAGGAATTATCCTCGTTTACTCCGTGGTAGATCGTGCAGGTTTTGACAATGCTGTCAAGTGGCTAGTTGAGGCTCATGATTATATGGGGCAGCTACCAGCGTTGATAATCGCTGGAAATAAAATCGACTTAAGACCTACGAAACCACCTGAGGAAACCGTTTCATATGAGGAAGGCAAAAGATTCACTGAGAATATAGGTACTAAGTTGAACACACCCACCATATTCATTGAGACCTCAGCTTTGACTGGTGAAAATATCGATGATGCCTTTTCCAAATTGGTCGAGATGATGTTAGATATAGCCATGAAACGACGTACTCCGTCTGAAGAAACAGCACCAGCAGCAAGTCCTCCTGGAAGCGTCTCATACCAAACACCAACGGTAGATACGAGTGAATCTCAGTCCCCTCAACCAAGCCAACCCTCTGAAGCTAGTGCCAGCATGAGTACTGCATCTCAAAGCGATGTTGAAAGGCATACCGAGATTACACTAGATCCGATTATTGCATTACCAGCGGATTCGCCATATCTACAAGAGGATCAAATCGGAAAAGATATGACAAAGCTTGTCAGCCTTCGCAATGAGCTTAAGATTATTGAACAAGACCTCGCAAATATCACATCGGATATAGAAACAAGTCTACTGAATCTGAGGAATATTATCCATGTCAAGAGAATCATGTATGAACACCTGAAGAAACAGTTACAGGAAACCAGAAAAGAGTGGGCGGATGCATATGAAGAATATCTAAAGACAGAGAAACGTAAGAAAGAAGAAATTGGGAAGAAAAGCAAAGAAATCGAACATATTGGAAGTAACATCGATACGATTGGTAAGAGCATCAGATCTCGTGTAAGTGAATTAGAATTGAAGAAGATGAGAGAGTGACTCCTTCCTTCTCCATATAATGTGAACCAGTCAGTTTCTCAACCGCCCAGAAAGCTTATCAAAGCTCAAACGCAAATAGTGTCACGACTCGGATTGAATGGGAGTAGGTGTATGTGGTAAGGTTCCGTTCAATTATATTGTTATCAGTCATGATAGTACTGATGGTCCCCACTGTAACCATTGATGCATCTACACTCCAATCAGAGTATTCAGGACCATATGTTGACAAGATTCTGTATAAGGTGATAGACAGTGATGATCAGCAAGTTCTCGCTCTTTTAAACAACGAAGTGGACCTCATGGGGGACTGGATGGACCCTGTCCATCGTCTTACGTTGGAAGAAGCAGAAGATGTTGAGGTGGTTGAACACCTCCGAAATGGATATGGATACCTCACCATTAACACTGCAAAGAATCCATTCAATTATACAGCATTCAGACGAGCATTTGCCTTTGCATTAGATAAGGAAGCTGTTGCTGAATCGGTCTGGGATGGTTTGTCTGTCCCCCTAGATTCCTGTATTCCAAGGATGAATCCGTTCTCATGTGAAGGGTTACTTCCGTACACCTATTACGAGAGCAATATCGAACTGGGAAATGCGTTGCTGGATGATGCGGGTTTTCAAATAGATGGTATGACTGGTTTCAGAACCGACCCTCATGGTAATCCATTCAGCGTAATATTGGAGTTTGCCCAACCAGGTAGTACCATAATAGAAGGAATGCAACTTGCTGCTGAAGCATTACAAGCACTATATGTGAATGCAACCTCAGAACCAACTGATTTCTACAACTATCTAAATCGGCTATACTTCCATGGTGACTATGATATGGTTTTTCTTGGCGATGACTTCGATAACTTTGATGTTGACTGGCTCGCTACCGAGTATTGGTCAGAAACTGTAGATGAGCCATACCATAACTTCCCAAATTGGGTAAACTCTACGTATGATAGCTGGAGAGACCAGCTCCTCCATGCAACTGATTTCGAGGATGTCTATGAGGCAGCTTTCAAGATGCAGGAGATCTGGGTCCATGCGTGTCCGATGATTATAATGTATCAAAACACATTGCTCTCTGCCTATAGAACTGACAAGTTTGAAGGGTATGTCAATGATGCACTACAAGGCGTAGCAGGTTGGTGGACGAATCAGAAAATACACCTTATTGAATCAGATAGAGGGCTCTATGGGGGAACATTTCGTTGGAGTAATCCTCTTGACCTTGATACGTTTAACTTCATGGCAAGTACTTCGTCATATACGCAAAACGTGCTCCAGATGCTCTATGACAGTCTCTTCAGGTATGATGCCCAAGGTAATATGATACCTTGGCTTGTTGAATCGTATGACATAGAAACAAACGAAGATAATCCAAATGTAGGAGTGGGAAACACGAGATTTTCAATTGAGATAGTGAAAAATGCGACGTGGAGTGATGGTGTGCCTCTTTCTGCACAAGATGTGGCATACACGTACAATTTCTATCGGGAGGGAGAGGATAATCCATATGGAGAAGATTTGGTTGATCTACTCTCAGCATATGCTCCAACAGACTATACATTCATTATAGAGTTTGAGGGTGAATCATATTGGCATATTTCTAAACTTGTGAAACCAATTCTTCCAAAACACTATCTTCTTGATGTCAGTCCTGAGAATTGGAGTCGATGGGTGCCCGATAATGAGGTTCCAACTCTCGTGACATCTGGACCATTCTATGTTAATGATTATGTTGCGGGTGAATATACCGAACTTGCAGTCAATGAATATTACTTCAGAAGCACAAGATGGAGAGAGGGTGATGAAAATGACGATGCTTTCAAGATTCTATCGAGTGATGGTATCACCAAGAATAATCCGATAATTATCGGAGAGATAGCACCTTATGCTGCTTCTGAAGGGCAATCAAGCTTGCAGGGAACATCCAGACAGTTTGTATCAATGGACATGGTCGTTGCTGAAGACGAGGATATTAGCCTAACATGGACAGCCAATGACAACCATATACCTTCAGAACTATTCAGTGGAAATATTGTAGATGGAGATCATATCCTTGTAAATGCAAGCTATAATCCGGGCAATGCCTTGAATATGACATTAGATTTTATTTCTGGTATATATTTCAATGAGACACAATCATTAGTAATTCCGGATTCTTCCTATGACATATTCTCGGGGATGATCGATGAATCACAATATTCATGGATGACTGTCGAAGGAATCAAAGCTGGTGATATCGTTTTCATCACTGCAAACTTCACAAATGGCGATAGCGATTTCTTGGCATGGTGGAATGATACCGATAGCTCTACCTGGAGTTACTCAAATAACCTTCTAGGATCGGATATGAGCTCAGGTGCCAAACCTGAAACCATCTATTTTCAAGCTGAAAGAGACGGAACTCTAAGAGTTGCCTGCTTCTGCTATGACCTCGAACCAGGATTCTGGACATTGGTTGTGGATACGCAGTCTATAGTTTCAGTAGAAAACGAAGGTAGTTGGGTAACCTTCGACACGTACGAGTTTGAGAAAAACGTGACTGTCGCTCTTAGGGTCTCTGGATATAATGAAACTGAACATTATTTCGAAACAGAGTATGATTCCATCAGATTCAACAATTTCTTTGCTCCCGTGGTCGATCTGATTAGCCCATGGGGAGGGGAAATAGTAAGTGGCATTAAACTGATTCTCTGGGAGGCCACATCAAGAAACATTAATCATGATTTTACACATGAAATATTGATATCAAATGACGGGGGACAGAGTTACCAACTTTTTGCGACAGGACTTGTAATAGAAAACAGAGTATGGTATGCTGATAACTGGAAGTTCTCGAATCAGTACATGTTGATGGTACGAACATATGATAGAGGGATGGTTGGAATAGACGTGACCAATACAACATTCTCTGCTGGAAATCCGGACCTCATTGATACTGAAGCACCTTGCATTATTGGAATAGACCAAATGGTAATGGAATATGGGTCAGTCAATAACACACTCGTATGGTTGGTCATTGATTTACATCCTGGTTGGTTCTCAGTTTATGTAAATGAACAGTTACAAGTTGCAGCAAATCTATCGTATACTAGAAGTGTATTTGTGGTCAATTGTGACGATTTCGAGGTAGGTGTACACAATGTATTCCTATCAGTCGTAGATGAATACGGAAATGCAGCTTCATCATCAGTATGGGTTGGAGTTTTAGGACCTACTTCAACCACTCAAACCTCATGGGAACCAACATCCACCACTTCAACCACAACAGTACCGACTTCATCCTCGGTAACAACATCTTACACTACTCATGACACAACAACTCCCACAGGCTTCTGGGAAGGTCTCACCCAAATGATACTATTAGCAATAACATTTGGTTCTGTAACTATAATTATCGTGTTCTCAGTTCTCATTATCAAAAATAGAAAGAGCTAGAATCGAATGTGATAATATAAATTTAAGGGATTTTATTCGAAGACGTGTTGTTTTCAGGAATTGCGACAGGGAGCTTGATACACCGATTAATCAGGAGGCATAGTCACAATCAGATATGCACAATATGAAAGCCTATTATAGCAGTTTATCTATACTTAAGAGAACAAATCAGACCAATGGGTGCTCACCCTTTTTATAATTGCACAAACTTGGACTGAGATTGTTCGAAGGTGTTCAACAAATGAGAAGAGGCAGTTTGAAGGGTTTCGAGGGGTCTATCACAAGAGTTGTCAAAACAAAAGGATCGCATAGGGAGTATTTCATAAAGGGAGAGCCAGATACATCGTTCAAGGATGCATTAATCGAGTCATGGCCGTTCATTGATCACAATGACGATGAGAAATGGAAGATTGTCACTCCATCAGGGGAAGACATCACTGAAAAGACTCTCTCTAGCCACGAAGGGACAGTTATCGTCGAATTTCTCAAGTGACAGTCATTTATAGATTGTCAATGATACCAGCTATGCCATTCGGTCGAAAATACCGATGCATCTAATCAGCATACTTTGCAATTCCGTTTGTTAGGACTGATTGACCCGCAGGATTCTTGGTTTCAAATCGAATCACGTGTTGTCCGTTTTCATCAGTTGCAGCATCATAGACCACGGTAGTAAGCGCCTCTCCCATTAGCACAGGTTTAGAGAAGCGAACCTTTATGTATCGAAGTCTTTTTGGGTCTCCATCTAGTAGCTCATCCACAATTGTCTGTGATGCAAAAGCCATCGTACAGAGACCATGAAGTATTGAGCTAGGTAGTCCGACGAATCGGGCTATATCATCGTCGATGTGAATTGGATTGTAATCACCTGAAGCTTCTGCGTATATCTTACCTTGATCAGCCGAAACGATGATTGTACGTTCGGCAATTTTCTCGCCATATGATTGGGTTTTCTGCTTCAGTTTTTGCACTTTCTCGTCCTTCTTGACCCCCCTCATCATCAAACGATATTGCATCTCAACAAGGGTAACTCCTTCATGTTTACACTCTATATGTAAATCCAATAGCTCATTCACACCACGTTGTTCCATGTTTACAATCTTCGTAGTGGTGATAACCTCAGCCCCAGGAAGAATCCTACCCTTCCACCACATCTCCTGTTCTGCATGGACCACACGCAAGAGGTCAAGATTCATATCTTCCGCTTCTTCAGCGAGTTTGTCAATGATTTCGCGAATAAAGACCACAGGATATAGAGGAGAATGTGACACACCTTCAGGAGATTCTGTGTCATAGTAAAGTGGATTGGTTTCATTGGTTGCTCTCGCATATTTAATCATAGACTCTTCTGTTGCAATTTGAACACCACTCGAATATTCCTTACCAATGTAGCTCCTATCTAATTTGGATTCCAATCTCAAACCTCCGAAGTACCGAAGTCGGAAATTCAATTTAACAAGTTTCCATTCTCATACACCTAATCAGTCTATGGGAGCTAAATTATGAACTAAGTCTATGGAATGGAAACCACTCAGAACTGTTATTATCCAGTTTAATCTATATGAAAAACAGCGAGGTATTGAAAGTGAGTATTCATGACAAGTACGAGGAAGAGATGCGAAAAATATGTGAAGAATATTACAAATTGGATAAAGAGAGAGATGCTCTTGAAGAGCAGTTAGAGCATTTGCATGAATATATGGAGATTACCATGCGTAAATATGACAAGGATGAGTTTGATGATCCCGAAGTCCCTGTCAAAGTGACTAGACTCTCATATACCAGTGAACGAATGAAGAGTGGTGGAAAGGATAAACTGAAGGAAATCTTGACACAGGAACAATGGTCGGAAATTTATGAGGAGCCTGAGGAGATAGAGCGTATCAGAGTGACTCCACGTAAGATGAAATGATATTTCATTACTCGTGAGGTCAGACACTAAGAGGGGAGATGCTGTCACCGGATATATGCATTTTGTGTTTGTTTTCGTTTGCAATTATCAGTCCTAGTGGTAGTGCTATAATTAATCACAAACTGTCATTCATAGAGCGTGTATGCAGTGATTTCCGAAATGGAAATTTCCAGAATGAACCATTCTATTGTATTCCAGACCAGATTCTATATACCTCCGCCCAGAAGAAGACCACTGAGATTGATCCGATGGTCAGCGCAAAGAGACTATGTATACTATAATCGAATCCAACAAATGTAGCATAGAATAGCAACAAGCTTGTAACAATAATTGCGTATACAAATACTCTAGGAATTACCTTAAACCTAACAAAGAGAAAATTGTCGAGAAACCCAAGGTCCGCGTTAGGGTTCACCTGATATTCACCTGTAGATGTCTTCTCAACTAGATAGTGGTCTTGTAGTTTCTCTAGGTGGTAAAGTGCTACGGTATGACTACTCATACCAAGGCGACGCGCAATTTCCCTTGGTCCAAGAGGTTCTCTAACGGCTAAGAGCTTCATGAGGACTTTCCATGTTGCAGGACCGAGCTCAAAAATGAGAGGCAGCTCGATATCATCTTCATTCAGAATCATCAACCTCTGTCTGCGATAACCTTTCTGTCTTATATGATTTATATCTTAAGAACAATACTTCAAGAACTATCACTACAAATGCCAAAAATGCAAGATGCGCCCCAATTTCTGCATTTTGGTTATATGGACCAAAAAACATCAAACCGATTCCACCGATAAAACCCAATATTCCTGGAATCGCAGGTGGTAGCAGAGTCTTCAAGTTCAAATCCAGAGACTCATCAAAGAGAACCTGTTTTAAAATGAAAAAGAAAGGTATCCAAAAAATCATAATAATCCAAAGAAGAGTGCTGATGTCCGGGATGAGGTGCACCAAAGTTATCCCTGGTATATGAGTGACATACTCTAACCCTAACGCAGGTGTATAGCTTCTGACGGTGGGATTCTGACCAATGTAAGTGAAAGAGAAACCAAAGCTAGATTGCCAAGGGAGAATATAGCTTGCAAGCAGGAGAGATAGCGAGAGGGTCCTTCGATTAGTAACCAAAGCCCGCAATGGGATTGGGGACATAGCATGCCGCAGACTAATGATAGATATGACCACTAATCCAATTATAATGACTAGTATCAGTAACTGAACTAAATCAAGGCCATAACCAAAGACAAGGAAGATTGGAAAGGTAATCGTTAGCTCGAGATGATTCGTCAACCCGATTTCAAATTCTGAACTGAATCTCGGATTTGAGAGACCATTGATCCGTACGGTCACTGAGAATGAGCTCATCCCAGAGGGTAAGATTAGATATGAGGAAAATTCAGTCAGGAAGAGAATGGAACCAAGATACGAATAGTAAGATGTTTCTGGAAACTTATAGTAGAGGTCAAGTATGATTTGGGTGTTCAAATTCACATCGACATAGAGACGAACAATGTCCATCCTGATTTCTACGTACACCTCAGAATCAGGCGTTATATTCAAAATGAAGTCACCCTCTCTCGGATACTCCGCAGAGATATACCATCCATATGTTGCAGCATATTCCCCGGGTGGTAAGAAAATGGTTTCATTGATTGTGGAAGGTAAGATGTACGAAGGCTCAGAGTGTGAATCTGAAGTAATATTGACATATGGCGTAAAGATAGACCGTCCATCTAATCTTCCAAAAAATGTGGCATTCTCAGCATCCTTGAAATTGAGTTTCGTTGGAATCAATAATTCAGGAGATAAAGCCTCCACTCTTGCATCTCTGATTTGTACTATACCAATTTCAGGAAATTGAAGTATTATCTCAAATTTGACATATACAATCCATTCTTGTGTGATTCCCTTATAATAATCCAAGGGAACTTCAAAATTGAAGATCCCATCATTATCACCCCATGTGATAATCTCCTCTATCTCTGTAAGTGGATTCCAACCCTCTTCAAACACCAACCGAATCCCAACTCTGATGGGACCATTAACAGGTCGAACTATGAAAGAGAAATTGACCGTATCATAGTCATCAATCAATATGTTCAGATATCGATACATCCTAAAGTCGATATTAGAACCTGACAACTGTATACCATTTGTGCCATTTTCAAAAAGGATTGCGCCTTCCTCATTGTACTTGTTTTGAGAATAGCGCCATCCAGATGTCATAGAGAAATCATTCGTTCTCAAGAGATTGAATACTGGAGAAATTGTGTAATTCTCATGGAGTATATCAACTCCAGAAGTACCGGTGATTTCTGCACCTTGATCTACACTGATTGCTTCATAGCTATATCCAGGTGCAACGATCAGGATAACGGATCCAATAACCATGGAGATTATAATTCCAATAATTACTCGTTGAACTAATATCTTACGAAACTTTTTTTGATGGGATGAATGTTCTGCGTCGATCATTTATGTTCATGCTAGTAATAGATGAAAATCGTCTTTAGTCTAGAGTTTAGACCACCTATCATCATCGAAACTTCTTGTTCTATTCTGTAGTATTATATCCAAATTCGTGTAATTTGATAGCGGAGAACTAAGATTGAATCAGAAACTCGCTGCATTAGTGCTTATTGTCATATCATTAACTGGTATAGGAGCATTCTCCTTTATTGCACTTAATGCAAATTCACAACAAATCCCACCCCCATTTGTACCTTCCACCTACGATATTGAACCAGTATCATCTGGAGCCCTGATTCTTTCAGCTGAAGCAATATTCTGGCTGGATTTCATGCCATCTGTTCCTGAAGAAGGTCCTCCGTTTTATGTTGTCATAAAAATCAACATTACTAACACAGGTAGCTCGATTATTGGTAATTTCAGCGCACCTCGTACAACACTCTATTACAATGGTACTCTAACAGCTTTTGCTACACTCGAACTAGAATCTGCAGTGCAATACTTCAAAGCTGTTGAGGTTGGACCTGGTGAAAGCTTTGTCATGGAGTTCATAAATGAGAGAAGTACGATTTTCTCACCGTCAGTAGATGAGGGAACGGGGCTGTACGCTAGAATTTTCTTCGTTTGGGAAAATGTGAATGGGGTAATCCTAACTTCACCACCTGCAGCTGTAGGTTACACATACTAGCAGTTTCAGAGTACGGACATGTTTGAAATTCTTATGAAAAATTCAATCAATATTTGACATTAATAGTACGATATTACGCGCTTAACACGTTTAGCAATGAGAGGATTCAATCTTAGAATTTCATCTATATAATTCGAATCGCGGATATTGAGAATAACTGTATCCAGACTAGGAGAAATATCCACTACTGAGATCGCACGCTCCAACGGAGTTGGTCCTGATGCATAATAGGTCCCAATACCAATGAAAATCACGATACCCAACAATAGAAAGGCATTCGAATCGAGAGGAGTATAGGCAGCATAGCCGAGTATTATCCAAATGCAGATTACAACAGCCAGTAAGACCATCAAACCACTACAGAGAGCTAAAGGGCCCCGATAGCGTGCTGCTTCCTCAAATGTGATACCATGTTCATCACAGGTTGGAACAAAGAATCGGGATATTGAACCAAGACGAGGCATCAATCTAGGAGAAGAATGAGCACCATAAGGACCAATCCTTACATCCTGAGCCATAGCCTTATGTCGCTCCAGTTGTGAGATTGCAGGAATTGCTCCTTCTGTTGTCACTGGGGCGCCGCAAACAGGACAAAATGAAGGAAATATCACCGTACCGTGTTCAAACTTGATTAGCTGTCCTACACGAAGCATGTGGCTATCTCCAAGATTGTTCTTTGTCGCTATTAGTAAGTAGGTTGTAGTATCTGCATCAATTAGCAGAAGAGCCAAGTTCCTATAAAATATGAGGTTCGTATTGGAATCCTCCGCTGGACCTCCACCTTACTGAGCCTCCAGTTCGATATAAGGCCAAACAATATAGTTGTACTAGATAGCAAAGTTAATCGGCATAATGATTCATAGTGATATACGGTGACGTGAAGATGATGAATCGTTTTCAAGACCTCATGCGTAACAAGTCGGTGGTCCGGATTATTGTGGACACTGTCGTCGATAAGGCATATGTACAGATAATTGAAGGAACCATAACTCAAGTAGGTAATAGTTACCTTGAGATTGAGAGAGATGCCACACCTGATGAAAAATCTCGACATAAGGGGGAGAGAGTGAAGGTCCTCGTTCCATTCTCGAGGATTAGCGAAACCATTTGTTATGGCCATTGTTAAACCTTCAATGCTTCAAATATGAAAGATTTAAGAACTGAAGACAGGTGAGAGTGCCAACTGGATATGGTTCGGAAATAGCAAACCAGATATTAATTCACAGATTAATGGTCGTGAATAGCGTGGTGTTAAATGAGAATCCTGATCAACTTGAGCCCTTTGAAACTAAAGCACTGAGCAAGATTATTGCAATCGGTACAATGATAGCAGCACTCTATGCAGTTTTGGTTTTCCTACCTATATCAGCATTCATTGGTGCCGGAAGTATCCTCAGCGCTGCAATATTCATCGCCCCGCTATTTGGAATCCTTCTTGGACCAAGGTATGGAGCGATTTTCGGGTTGATTGCAGGCCTTATTGCAACTGTATTTTCTGCACAAATCGGAGGCCTCTATCTCGCTCTTCCACCAATTATTTTTGGACCTGCAATATCAGGGTTCCTAACAGGTCTCTGCTTGGAGCGAACAACTACTCTAGGTTCATTAAAAATTCCAGGACCTATGATAGCTGGGTTCTATCTCGTTTTAGTTGTCATACTGTACCTAATCCCTAACTATAGTGGGTGGTGGTTCATTATTCCTTATGCACTTGCAGCGGTAATTGCATTTGGTCTACAGATATTTGCGGTAGATATTACCTCCACGTCTAAAATGAAAGCAACCACAGGAATAGTGTTACTGGCAATAATTGGTACTATGACTGACTTCTCCATGATGACCATGGCTTCGGTATATCAGCTTCAACTGGATGCATACACATTCGGTGTCGTTATCTTTCCAATTATGCTAATCGAGAGAACCGCTGCGGTTATCATTAGCTCCATCATAATTGGGGTTTTGTTAGCTGCTTTCAAAGATGAATTACCAATCAGATAAGAAAACAGTGTATGAATAAAAAGAATTGAGTGTGTGATCACACACTCATTACATCATTATGGTTTTAATTTCCGGGCTTGATTGGCGATGGAATCCAAGGCCATTCAGGACTGGTCGGGGGTGTGCCGTATTGTATCATCCTAATCGAGTTAACAGCACATCATTTACTGACAAGTTACTACCCTGCAATTTTACATTTGAAATGAAAGTTGAATTAAAAATGGAAACATTTCTTCAAATACGAAGGTTTATCGAAGAGTTTTGCAGCGTACCCCATTTGTGTTTGTAGTTGAGGAAACGGTTACATATCGCAACACTTGGGCTCCATCGTAACATACTAGTGGAGCACATCATAGCCAAACGCGGAGCAGACAAGATTGCAATCATCTATACAGAACAGAACAAAGAAGCTGTAGAAGAGCTCAAGAGAAATAACGAATCCAAGGGAGTACCTGTAGTAGGAAAAAAGGTAGACGCATGGGATTACTACAATGTACTCTGTGGAATTCTTGAGATAGTTTCTGATCATGAGGATTACGAGATTGAATACAGCATATCTTGTGGAACACGCGTAATGACATCAGCTGCATTTCGTGCAGCGCTGTTTACAGATTCTCCAGTCTACTTCGTGACCACACCAGCGGATGTCGAGATCGGAGAAATAGTCACAATAGAACCAATCTCGGTTGTAATTCTAACAGAACCGAAAAGAAGAATATTAGAAAGGCTTGAAGAATTGGGAGGTGGAGCAAAATCTCAAAGAGAGTTAGGATCGAGAGTTGATCTTGGTGCTAGCTCTATCTCAAAACACCTCAATTCATTGGATGACGCGGGTTATGTGAAACGGAAGAGAGATGGTAGGAACTACTTTGTCGAAATCACAGAACTTGGCAAAATTGTGCTCAATTTAAAGGAGTTCAGGAAAGAGAAAGTATGGGGTGAATGAAGGAATCTAAGAGGGAAAATTCAATCAAACCCCATAGGAGAAGGTTGAGAGGTGTCCCTACTTAGTAGGATAAGCAATCTTTAAGTTGCAATAAAAGCTCATAACGTAGAGGAGCTGGGATGACAACTATAACTGTCCACATTCCAGATTACACAATCCCCATTACTCAAGGCATCTGGAAAGGGTGTAACGCGATCTGAACTGATAAACTCTGTAACATCTTTGAAGGAGCAAGGTGATGAGAAATGGATCAATATTCCAATGAACAAACTCCCAAATCGTATTGATGAGGCAACCAAGTATCTACTTCGACGCGTAATGATTCGGAAAGACCGGGGAGAAGAGGATGATACTTTCTTTCCTCGAGAATAATGCAATGAATCTTTTCTTGATTTGATTACAACGCAGAATTAGCGTGCTTCAATATTGTAATATACACGCATGCGTTGATGATTATGCTGAGGGTTTATGGACGCATCGAGAATAAGAACTGAGGAAGATTTGAGAGAGGCCTTAAAGGGACATAGTGAATTTGAGATTGAGGTCTATGTCACTACTTTCAAAATTCCAAAAGGGAAAGTAAGTACCTATAGTAGAATTGCCAAGTTGGTAGGACGCCCAAAAGCATTCCGTGCAGTTGCGAATACGCTCAATAAGTGTTCTTTGTGGCCTATCGTTCCATGCCATCGTGTTGTGGCTTCAAACGGACGTTTCACAGGAACTGAGAAAGGTGCAGCGAGTAGAAGAAAACTAATCCGTGATGAGGGTGTTCCGATAAAAGGTGGACGAGTAGTAATCAGTGATGATATATTGTTCTGACATGCGAAACAAACACTATGCCCTTCGTCAACTAATTAGTGATAGAAGCACAAATCTTCGAGGATTACTCATGAGATATATGGAATAAGCAGAGTTTTCTATTACCCTACATCAAAATCTCCATGTACAAGTGATTGGTATTAAGAAAATGGAGGAAAAATCTTGATACACCCTATTGATTATCGATACAAAGTAGATGAGCTGGAGGATTATATTGCACCAAATGCGTTGATGCGATATCAACTGCGTGTGGAGATAGCCTACATTGAAGCACTATCGAATGCGGGAGTATGCTCTAATATTGTGTTTAAGGAGTATGAAGAAGCTGAGAAGAGGGTAAAACTCGATAGAGTGTTGGAATTGGAGAAAACATTGAAACACGATGTTAGATCTATGGTAGAGGCATTGAGAGAACAAGTTTCTCCTGAGGCGAAACCATATTGTCATCTGGGACTGACATCATATGATATTGTAGTAAATGCCAACGCACTGATTATTCGAGACGTTACAACCAATCTAATTCTTCCCGCTTTGAAGGGACTCATAACCCGACTCATCAATATTGCTCGAGAAACCAGAGATGTCGTTCAAATTGGCAGAACACATGGTCAGCATGCTGAACCAACGACTTTTGGTTATGTTATTGCGAATTATATAGAACGAATTGGTAGGGGGTATCAGCTAATCCAGGATGCGCAATCAAGATTCAGAGGAAAAATCGCGGGAGCTGTGGGGACTAAAGCAGCTATCGATATTATAGGAGATGCCAGAAAAATCGAAGCCGATACCCTTGCAGTATTGAAACTGCCAAGAGTTGAAGCCCCAAGTCAAATAGCGAATCAAGAGGAGTTAGCCAATTACTATAGTCAGTTGGTCATCCTCCTAGGTACTCTTTCTGACTTAGCTAATGATTTTCGCCAACTTCAGCGAACTGAGATTTCAGAGGTTTTCGAACAAACAAATGATCACCAGGTTGGGTCTTCCACTATGCCACAGAAGAGGAACCCAATTGGATGGGAAAATATCATTTCTCATTACAAGACGATAATTCCGAGACTCATCACTTCTTATCTGAATATTATCTCTGAACATCAGCGGGACCTTACTGATTCAGCTGCAAACAGGTATCTCTTGGCTGAGATGCTGAATACGTTTCTATATTGTGTCATACGTGCTACTCATCTACTTGAGAGACTTGGAATCGATTCGAAACGAATGCGAGAGAATATTCTTACAAATGACTTCCTCGAACTAGCAGAACCCGCGTATATCATCTTGTCGCTCCATGGAGAAGAGAATGCGTATGATCTTGTCAGAGGATTGGCAAGAGAAGCACGTGATACGGGTAAATCATTCAAAGAGTTACTTCATAGAAACGAATCATTTAGAAAGCAACTCGAATCATTCACAACTGCTCAAAAAGAGGTGTTTGAGGACTCATCCAAATACATTGGAGGTGCATCTGAGATTACAGAGTCGGTTTGCGGGTTATGGGAAGGAGTTCTCGAGGAGAGTAAAAACGACTAATGCCATCAGTTGTTATTGTCGGAGCCCAGTGGGGTGACGAAGGTAAGGGAAAAATAGTAGACTTCTGTGCAAAGGATGCAGACTGTGTTGTCCGCTATCAGGGAGGCGCAAATGCAGGTCACACCATAATTGCCGATGGTAGGACACTCAAGCTTCAAATTCTACCCTCTGGCGTTCTGTATAGCAAGCAACTATTGATTGGAGCCGGTGTTGTAATAGACCTTCAAATACTGTCTAATGAGATTGAACAGGTGAAGTCGTTAGGAATCGATGTGAACTTGGTGATATCAGGAAAAGCACATGTGACGCTACCATATCACAATGCCCTCGACCAAAAGTGGGAAATATCCAGAGAGGAGAAGAAGATCGGTACTACTGGACATGGAATCGGTCCAACTTATGCAGACAAAATGAGAAGACACGGAGTCCGTATGGAAGAACTGACTCGTGAAGACTACCAAGAAAAGATCAGAATAAACATAAACATTGCAAACAAGATTCTTCACCACATTTTGAATGATGATCAGTATATCGACTTTGATGAGATTATGAGGTATATTCGTGAAGTGGGTCCTCGAATGAGGGATTATATAGGAGATGTCAGCAAAATAGTTAATGAAGCACTGGATAATGAACAAAATGTTCTATTTGAGGGCGCTCAAGCAACCATGCTGGATATAGACCATGGTACATACCCATATGTGACATCATCAAACCCTATTGCGGGAGGAGCATGTACAGGAGTCGGTGTTGGACCAACCAGAATTGACCAAGTCCTTGGTATCTGCAAAGCATACACAACTCGGGTTGGAGCAGGTCCATTCCCAACAGAATTAATTGGTCCAATAGGCGAAAAGCTCCAAGTTGTCGGAAAAGAATTTGGCACCGTTACAGGTCGACCACGAAGGTGTGGATGGCTTGATCTGAACATGATAAGGTATGCAAAGAGAATCAACGGACTTACAGGTCTCGCATTAACGAAGATGGATGTATTGAATGGTTTTGACAAAGTGAAAGTATGTAATTCATACCTTATTGATGGTATAGAAACAGAAAACGTTCCAATTCAAGACCTCGAAAGATGCAAACCAATCTATTTCGAACTTGATGGTTGGAACTCTCTGTTTGAAGGAAACGTCCTGTGTCAAGAAGCAAAAGAATACGTTAAGAAAATCGAAGAAATTGTTGGAATACCTATCTATTACATATCAACAGGTCCCGGGAGAGAAGAAATAATATGTCTAAGAAACGTGTGGTCATAGTTGGAGGCGGCCCAGCTGGCCTCTTTGCGGCACGCAAACTAGCAAATCAAGCAGATGTGACGATTCTAGATGCTGGAAAAATACCGAGTCAGCGTAATTGCCCATCTCAACAGACATTGATATGTCATAAATGCAATCCTTGCAATGTGGTAGCAGGTTTTGGTGGAGCAGGGCTTCTCTCATCAGGCCTCTTGAATCTTACTACGGACATCGGGTTTCCTGATAAGACCATAGAATCTATAGGACGAGAGAACGCGGAGAAACTCATCAAAGAAGCGGATCAGACTTTTCTTGACTATGGTGCTCCGAAATCGTCCTTCGATCCAGACGAGAGATTCAATTGTTGGGAGCGTAGGGCAGCTCAAGCAGGCTTGAAGTTCGTTGTAGCAAAGCAACGTCTAATTGGCACTGATAATTCCACACCATTAATAGAGTCATTTATTGAGCACCTGAAGAAAATGGGTGTAAGCATCGACTCGAGAAGAAGAGTAGAGGAAGTTCAAGAGAGACGGGTGATAACTGACAAGGGAGTCTATGAATTCGATATGTGTCTGTTAGCTCCTGGAAGATATGGAATGCAATGGTTAGCTAAGACACTTGAGAGGTTAGGAGTGAAGTTGTATCATTCACCTGTAGATCTAGGAGTCAGAGTAGAGGTTCCCTCAATGATTATGGAGAATTTGTGTTCATTACAAAGAGATCCAAAGATTTTGATGCGTTCGCAGAGTTATGATGATCAGGTTCGAACATTTTGTGTGAATCATAATGGATGGGTTGTGCGAGAGCAGTACGACACTCATGCTTGTGTTAATGGCCATTCGTTCTCAAACAAGAAGTCCGGTAACACAAATTTTGCATTTCTGGTGAAGGTACATCTCACAAAACCTACTGAGGATACTACAAAATATGCAAGAACAATAGCTGAACAAGTGACACTTCTTGGTGGTGGAAAACCGATAGTCCAAAGAATTGCAGATCTAGAGAATTACAGGCGGTCGACACCGGAACGCATCAGAAATGCGAACATCGTACCAACCTTACAAGATGTTACACCAGGCGATCTCTCAATGGTATTTCCCAAACGAATCACCGACAATATAATGGAAGGCCTTCAGAGCCTCAATAATATGATTCCGGGTATTTATGCAGGAACGACCCTGTTGTATGCACCAGAGATAAAGTATAGTGCCATGACAGTTGAAACGAACAAACACTTTGAAACTCCTGTTGAGGGAATTTACGTTGCGGGGGATGGTGCTGGACTGAGTAGAGGAATCGTTCCTGCAGCAGTAACTGGTCTATGGACTGCAGAAGATATGCTCACAAGACTCTGACCAATATTGGAATTACTCGATGACAGGTAGCGTTATCCTGAATGTTGCTCCCTTATTGGTCGTACTTCGATCAAGTTCGATAAAGCCCCCACAAGCGATAATTATTTGTCGGGTAAGATATAAACCAAGACCGTTTTCCCTACTTGGATCACTTCTATTGAATTCATCTATACTGATTGATTGTATGTCTGGGTAATCCTCAATATCAAGATAACTGTTTTATTTCCTCCTTCAGGAGTTGAATTATATTTCTAATTGTTTGCATTTTTTTTATATCAGGATTTTTTTGAACCTCTTTGAATATAGGGGAATCTGCAAATTGATCACCATCTATCTCTAATATTGCACAATAAAGCAAGAAAAGAATTGATTTCAAATAACCAGCTATATGAGACTCTCGTTCTTCCTCGGACCATGTTTCGTCTGAAATATTCATTGAAAAAGGATCTCGAAGAAGTCTTGGAGAGATGCGTCCAATAGAGAGCGGATGCTTGAAGCTGGTGGTGATAATCTGTAAAGATGGCTTCACACCTCGCAAAAACTCAATATAGGTTGCAACCCCATCATGTGGATTTTCATAAAAAGCAGAAACAATCATTTCGATCTGTGGAATGATTCGTTTTGTAAGGTCTAGAGCAAAGGCTGAGAGACCCTTCCTATCTAGACCGCTTATTTTATACTGTTGCTCGTCGTCCTGCAGATTTAATTCACTTCTACGATTACCAGATATGAAAAATAAACCCCTCTGGCCAACATCTCTTCCATGATCATGGTCATCGGCATATGATACGATGACACTCCATCCATTCGATGCAAAGAATGAAGGAGCATCGTCTTTCTCCATCCCCCATTTGAAGTGCATCATAAAGGGACCAAACTTAGCATCAGCCAATCCGGGAACACAAAAATCTGCGAAGATTTGGCTATTCGAAGAACTGAGTTCATGGAGTATTTGCAGAAGAGTAACTACCTCTTTCCGGTCGAGATAGTAGGCTATGCCTTCTAGAATCCAAAATGTAGGTGTCTCTTTCGAGAATCCCCTATCTAGAAGTTGTCTAGGCCATTCCGAATGTAAAATATTCGATGATATCCGCTCAAGTTTACAAAGAGGCGTTTTATCATGCAAAACCTGTTCTTTGTATCTGTTGATAACCGGAAAATCCAGTTCGAATATGATGTGCTTGTATTTTCTCAATGGCTCGAAACGATAAGCACGGGTATCTAATCCAGAACCTATTAGAACAATTTGAGAGATGGTATGACTTTCACACCACAGACGGAGTAATGTGTTTTCTATGTAATAGGAACGAATTACTGGATAATCACCTGTTCTTTCAAGGTGAGATTCGAAATATGACGACATATCACCTGCGAGTAATTTCGCATAAGGATCAAGAAGTAGTGGATTCACCCGCTCGCTCTCTTTGAATCGGTAATACGCAGTGAGACGAGCTGTGAATGGCACTGCATCACTGCTTGAATCAATCTCATGTTTGGATTGATGTCTTGAGCCTTTCATCCGACAATCCACTATAGAAGGAAGGATATCTGTAGACAAAACTGTTTCTTATCTAAGTATTTGCACCTTCTAAGAGCCAATTACAGATTCGGAACATAAAATCCCATTCGGAGTCAGGATCTGTTAGCGTGTCCCATGTTTCAACATTATCTCTCATACTGCCTTCTTCATATTCAGGATGTGGACTGGACAGAAATACTCGTCCATTCCCATAGTCAAAAGAAATCATACATGGCAGACCAGTATCAGTGTAAGTACAGATTGGAGTTATACCCGTCATATTTACAGCCTCGAAATAACCTGATGCTTCATAGAGTAATGTATAGGATTCCTGTTCGTCTGATAAGTCGGGCTGCATCGAATTTGTATTCACATTAACTTCCAGAAGATAGGTTTCAGATCCATTCGAATCTGGCCAGAAAGTCCCATGGAAAATGTCCAAACGCCATGCGGTCGCATATGATGCACCCCCATCAATTCCAAAATATGCACCGCCATTCGCGATAAACTGGCGAATCGCGTTCTTCGCTAATGAACCAAGAATCTCGCAACGCTCAGTACACCAACAGCCACCTGGCATGACAATAATATCGTAATTTCCGAGTGTTCCATTTAATATGACGCTTTCATCAATTATTGTGACATCCGCACCCATCCATTCAAACATACTAACGAGAGCGGCTCTACTTGATGCTCTAATCCCTCTATCAGTATAGACAGCAGCTTTAGCACCATCCATGAGATCTATTGTAGTTTGTGTTGTCGTTTGTGTCGTACTATCGTCAGGGATAGTCGGTAATGATGTGAAAATGAGTGCAATAGCGACCATAGTTATCACTCCGGTCGCAATGATACCCAGAAAGATTGGTTTTTGTTGCATATAGAACTACCTCTCAACCTTCGCGTATAATATCATAAATATTCGCTATATTAAACAGACTTATTGAAGCATCATATCAAAAATGATAATTGCATTTTGAGGAGAGCATATATTTCTTCGAAGTAACTTGAAATAAAATCAAGAGGTTGGGTTTACGTTCCCTGATAAAGAAAACATTGCAGCCTTCCAACAGAAAGTGATGGAATGGTGGAAAGAGAATAAACGGGATTTGCCATGGAGAAGAAATCCCACACCATACCAGGTCTTGGTTTCTGAAGTGATGCTTCAGCAAACTCAAGTGAATCGTGTTATCTTGAAATACAATGAGTTTCTCCAAGAATTTCCATCCCTAGAGGCGCTAGCTAACGCGAATAACAGAGATGTATTGCGGGTCTGGAGTGGATTGGGATATAATCGAAGGGCTCTATGGCTTAAAGAAGCTGCTAAAGAAATTGTCAAGCTTGAGAAGTTTCCTCAATCTGTAGAACATCTTCGCAAATTGAAAGGGATTGGACCATATACGTCCAAGTCGATTTTGATATTTGCATTCAATGCGGACCTCGCAGCAGTTGATACAAATATTAGGCGTGTCTTAATAGCTGCTGGTTTTGCAACACGAGAGATGTCACCTAGCCAGATTCAGAGGATAGCGGATGAAATGGTATTAGAAGGACGGGCAAGTGATTGGCATAACGCATTGATGGACTACGGTTCTGAAGTACTTACATCGAGCTCGACTGGCATTCCACCTCTAACATCTCAGTCATGTTTTGAAGGCTCCAATCGCCAGATTCGAGGCGCAATTCTTCGGCTATTGACATATAGTCAATCTATGTCTCATTCAGACCTTATTCAACGGTTGGAGCTTGAAAAGTGCAATAATGAACAAATAAGTCAGACAATAGAACAATTGATTCAAGAGAACATCATTGAAGAAACGTCTTATGGCAGATACATGATAACAAATTAAGAAGTCAAGCTGGATCATTACATACCTTGGATACTTAGGTGGAGTATTTACCTAAATGTTGACAGAGCATCTTTTAGGCGGGTTTTGAAGCCTTCACTGTCCTCCTCAAGACGCTTCCTTACCAACTTCCACGTTGCTGCACAATTTTTATAGTCAACACTCAACATTTCATGAATTATCTCATCGATAGCCCTTTTGTTCTCTTTTGTTACTTCAACACCAATATCGTCGAAAAGCTCAATCATTCTTGAATTCCTGAAGTAACAGGTCATGGTATCACGTTCGCTAAAAGATTTCGCCAAGTATTGATAAGTTTCCCTAATGGATCATTCAAAGTCTAATTGTGTTCACTAATAATTCTAGCGTGGTGAGGCTAATTTAGTATAAAACTGTAGCACACCTTTATCTGATTTCATGGATAATAACTAATTGAGAAGGAATGATTGAATACATTGTGATTGCAGGCGTTGTGATTTTTATTATTGCCATATTATTGATTCCAAAGAGTGATAGACATAGCTATAATCCCAGAGATGCAAAGCAAGCAGAAGCAATGACTTCTATGGTTTTCCTTGAGAATGACATGGACAGAGCTATTGAGTATGAACACAGATTCTCTGGCTCACGGACTGGAATGGTTCTAAATCGTCGAGGATATCGTGTAAGAAAGCGTAGGTGAGTCTTTCAGATACCCACACAGGTTTCGGTTCTAATGACTCCATCTATATCGTGAATATTGTTTACAAATTTGCGAAAATCGCCTCTTGATGGTAAATCCGCGTAAACAATCACGTCATATGGACCTGTCACGATATGCACTTTATCGACATACTCAATCTTCTTCGCTGCAATGTATACAGACTCTGCCATCTTGGCTTGGATTTGTATCAAGACTATTGCTACTACCATCTCCATATCTCCAAAATTATTTCTGTTAGATATTATACCTATAGCCTGAAAAATCTACTTACTCGAAAGAAATGCAGATTTGAGTGAAAAACCCATCATGCAAATGTAGAAGATACGAATTGTATATTACACAGATAATGAAATTGCAATTGAGCTAGGTCAGAAAAGAAATTATACATCAGCAGATCTTGAAACATCAGGTTGGTTTGCCTTTACAAAGATTATGAACTATGTGGATGAAAGAGGACGTTGATATGATGAAGAAAGACCAAAGTCGTATCTATTGGGCAAATGCATTATTCTCTGAAGCTGATAGAAAGTTCAATGAGTCATGTGCAGAAATCCTTAGATCTGTTGGCTACTCCGTTTTTCTACCTCAAGAAACACCAATGACGTTTGATAAGCAACCAAAGAACAGCGAGATATTCGAAATAGATACTGAAGAGATTCGCGTCTGTGATGCCCTGATTGCCTGTATAGATCAATTCCCCATTGACAGTGGAGTAGCCTGTGAAATTGGTATAGCCTATGCATTGAAAAAAACCGTTATCGGACTCTATACTGATATCAGAAGCAAGAGAGAAGGTGAAGGCAGGATGTACAAAAACCAGTACGTGATGGGAGCTATCGAATCAGCAGGGGTGATTGTCGATACCATCGACCAGCTTCTGCAAGTCCTACCTAAATATGTATGAGTGGTTTGTGCCCTTAGAGAATCCGCTTTCTCTTCAATATTTCAACTACTGCAAAGAACCCTACAAATACAAGAGCCCATGTAGCGATTATAATAATCCAGGAACCCATAACATAGGGAGGAAGTGGTGGGGGTGTTACAGGAGGACCAATGTTTGTTGGTGTGCTTTCAGTAGGACCACTTGAAGTAGGTTCTGTAGTTGGTTCGGTTGTTTCTCCGGTTGTAGTGATAATATCAGTGACTACTACATTGACGTAGTCAGATACCGAGTTTCCGCCAACATCTGAAATTAAAATTGTGTAATTATAACTTCCAACTGAAAGACCATCAAGTGAAATTACGATTGAACCAGAAGACCATGTATCATTCTCAACCACCAAACCATCTCTGAAAATCAGATACTCGGATGGATGCAAGTCTGAGGCAGACCAGCTGATTGATTCTCCTGTTTCACCAACTACAAATTCAACATCGGATGGACTGTCAAGAAGTGGTGCGGTTACATCGAGTACTGTTACCTTTACACTATCATAGGCAGTGTTGTTTACAATGTCATATACAATCAATACTATCTGATAGGTTGAAAGTGTCAGGCCATCAAGTGAAATCGATATTGGCTCATCACTGGAGTTCCAGACACCGGCCTTGACAAGGTTCCCATCTATGAATATCTCGTATCTAGAGGGATGTAAATCATAAGGAATCCATTCGATATCATCGCCTATCTCTCCCTCTCCAACAGAGAAATCATCAATTGCATCAATTGTTGGGGATGTACCATCGTAAATTGTGACCTGAACAAGGTCAGTAGCATTGTTACCACTCTCGTCAAAGACAATCAATGAGAAATTATATTCTCCTAAAATCAATGTGTGCAGAGGAATTACTATACTCTCGGAACTTGAATTCCAGAGTCCGGATTTTATTACGATTCCATCCTGAAAGACAGTATAATTGTACGGATGCAAATCGTAGGGAGTCCAAACGATTTCAGATCCAAGTGTGCCTTCAGCGACGGAGGGTTCTGCAATCGAGTCGATAATTGGAGCAATTGCATCCAATACCGTGACCAGGACCGTATCGTTACCAGAATTCATCCCTATATCATATACGACCAAGGTGTAATTATACGACCCCGCAGAGAGGCCTGTGATTGAGATACTGATTGATTCAGCACTTGAGTTCCATGCTCCAAACTTGACAATGATACCATCCTTCAGGATTTCGTAAGATATTGGATGTAGGTCAGTAGGATTCCATGTGATTGAACCACCTGGATCGCCTTCATTGTACTCAACGTCTGGTTGGTCATCTACAACAGGATGTGTACCATCAAGAACTGTGACATTCACTGAATCTGTTACTGTATTGCCATGATCGTCAATGGCCCAAAATGTGTAGTTGTACACCCCATAAGCAAGTCCACTAACAGACACAGAGAATGACTGTGCATTCGAATTCCAATTGCCAGAACGAATCTGGGTTCCATCTCGATAGATTCGGTAGGAATTCGGATACTTATCGTAAGGCTGCCAAGTAAGGGACCCTGCAGACTCACCTTCATTATAGAATACATCAGCAGGACTATTTACTGTTGGAGCTGTTCCATCATATGTGGTGACCAAGACATAATCGTCCGCAGTATTGCCATCCTCATCGTAGACGACAAGTCTGTATGTACGTGTTCCCAAGTTAAATCCATCAAGTGAAATCGAGATTGTTTCTGATGGGTCATTCCAAAGCCCAAATTGCACAGGAGTTCCATCACGATATATTGTATAGTTCTTAGGATTCAAATCCAAAGGATGCCAGACAAGTAGATTTCCAACAGAATCTTCGATGATAAATTGATCAGAAGGATGATCAACATAAGGTAGGTCTGTGTCAAAAACTGTTACAAATACTGTGTCGAATGCAGTAGTTCCTCCTACATCAGTAACAGCTAATATGAAGTTGTGTAAAGCAATTGGTAATCCACTCACATCAAAGAATATGTTCTCGCCACTACTATTCCATAAACCAGATTTTACTGATGAACCATTTGCCAATATGCTATAACTAACTGGATGGAGATCAAATGCAGACCATGTAATATTAAAGCCAGCTCCTTGACCCACAGCATAGTAGGAATCATCCGGGTGAGTTGTTGTTGGAGCGGTTCCATCAAACACAGTCACAATGACCGTATCAGTGTCACTTAGCCCAGTTTCGTCATAAACAACGATTGTGAAGTTCCAATCACCCAAAGTCAATCCATTCATAGATATCGAGATTGACTCTGTACTAGAATTCCAGAGTCCAGATTTTACTGCTAAATCCTCACGATAGATGACATAATTCGAGGGATGGAGGTCGAAAGGACTCCAGGACAACATAGTTCCAACACTACCCTCAATCACTTCGAAGTCATCAGGACTATCGAGCACGGGTGCTGTATCATCATAGACTGTGACCATCACTGTGTCAGATGCAGTATTGTCGTTCGTATCGTACACGATTATTGTAAAATTCCAAACACCTGTAGTAAGTCCATCTACTGAAACAACAATGGGACTCGCACTCCAAGTATTAGTATAAACTAGTTCTCCATTTCGGAGGACCTCATAGGATGAAGGATAGAGATCAAATGGGTTCCATGAGATTGAATTTGATGAGGTGTCTTCAGCATAGGAGAAATCACCGGGGCTGTCAATGGTTGGAGGTGTGATATCATTCACATGAACAAATACTGTATCAAGCACTGTGTTAGCATCTGTATCTGTAACTGAGATGGTATAATTATATGACCCTGGCGAAAGGCCATCCACGGAGACATTGATTGTTTCGTCACTTGCATTCCATGAGTTAGATTTAATCACAACACCTTCAAAATAGACAACATAGCTTTCTGGAGAAGCATCATAGGGGGTCCAAGTTATCGAATTACCAGTTTCACCCTCATCATAGATGATATCGGCGGGATGATCGATAGTCGGAGAATCGCCGTCAGCGACGGTAATCACGACAGTGTCTGAGTTGGAGTTATCAGCATCATCCCAGACTGTCAACACAATATTGTGAACACCAATTGTAAGAGTATCAAGCATGACGGTAATAGAAGAGCCAGACCATGGTCCGCTTCTCATGAGAGCACTGTTGTCTGTAATTTCATATCGATTCGGATTCTCGTCATAAGGATTCCATGTTATACTCTCAGTAGGGTCGCCAAGAGCAATTAGCTTGTCAGGGGGGCTGTCTATTGTAGGTGGTGTGCTATCACCGGATAAAACCTCGACTGCCACATCCAAGCTTGTTGCCAAATCATCTGCAGCCGCCACCCAGATTCTGATAGTGAATGAGCCTGTTGAGAGCGGAGTGAATTCAAACGACGCAGTGATTGCATTTAGACTCGAGTTCGTATCACCGGTACCTTGATCTTGTATCTCACTTGCTGTGAAGGAAAATTCATCGTTGTCAGCCCAACCAGCCTGAAGACTGATTGCGTAGAGGGTATCACCGTCTAAATATCCTGTAGAATACACCTCAAGGGTAAAGGGGATATCAATTGTTGCTGCGATTGTCCCACCTGCATCTGAAGTCAATGTCAGGACACCGGATGTATTATGACATCCACCACATTCTGCTGTATATCCAAGTCTTGCTAGCGAGAGTGACGCAAGTCCAAGAACAGAAATTGCGATTATGCCTGCTAGTGCTATCAATGTAATCCGCTGAATCCTTTGCATAGTTCTATCCCACTGGAATGATGCGTTAGCCAATTTGGTAATTATATAAAGATTGTTTGAGATGCTTTTAAGAATTAGAAAAGGATATTCGGTTACAATTTGTAATCAATCAGTATTAAAAATTAAAAACGTGTGAAGCACAAAAATAATAATTTGCGAAGACTAGTTTAAATAGCTCTCTTGTACTATACAAACTATTCCATTATTGGAGATAAGAAAATGGGTAAGGGTGCTGCCATCCTAGGATTGATTCTCATCATTGTGGGAATTCTGCCTATCATATTAGATATGATAGGGCCCGGCTTTGAAATGATCACAGACTACTTCTATATGCTCAACATCTACACCTTAGAACTCGGAGGATTCTTCTTCTCCGAAATCATGTTGATTCTTATAGTATTAGGCGTGATCCTACTCATTGTTGGTGCCGTTAGTTAGGCATTACTAGGAAAAAAAAAAACATGGGAACATAATCATATAGAGGATTCTATATTTCCCGTAGGGAAGATTATGATGGCAAATTCAGTAGTAATCCTAGAAAACACGGGGAGCATCATCGATATTCTTAGAAAGGGCATTGAGATGATAGGAGGATTCAATCTCCATACCGGACCTGTATTGATAAAGCCCAATATTTGTACGGTCTCTGATAATACCGGACATTCTGTTACAGATGTAAGGGTTGTTGAAGCTGTGATTGATTTGCTTCTTGAAGAAGATAAGTCATTATCAATAAGGGTCGTAGAATCTGACAGCGAGAGTAAGTATGCAGATGAAGCATTCGATAAATTTGGCTATACTAATATGACTACTTCAAAGCGCGATATTGGATATGATGTGAATGTTGTGAATCTCAGTAAATCGCAACTGAGAAAGGTGGAGTTTGAAGGGCTTTATTTCAATAGACCTGAATTACCCGCTGAAATTACTAATCATTCGTACTATATATCGATTGCAATCCCAAAAACACATTATCTCACTCATATAACTGGAACTCTAAAGAATCAGTTTGGTCTACTCCCCAGAAAAGCACAGGGAACATATCACTCAGATATCCAAGAGATTATTATTGATCTCAATCAATTGGTAAAACCAGATCTATGCATATTCGATGCAAGGGTTGGTGTGGAGAGATGGAATGGACCTAAGACTCATCAGATGGACCTTTTCGTTGTGGGGAGAAATGCGGCATCCACAGATGCGATTATGGCACGATTAATGGGATTCAATCCAGAGGAAATCGATCATATCAGAAAGGCAAGTAAGCAAGGTGTTGGGAACATAAATCCTGAAGTTCTAGGTAAAGCAATTGAAGATGTGTGCGTCCTGTTCAAATCACCCAAATAGACGCACTATAATACGAGTTTACTATTGTGAATAGATTTATATAGTAATTATATTATTATTTCTGTTAATATAATAATAATTAGGTGATGTCGTTGTCGATAGAAGGGGATTTCACCCAACTAAGAAAGATTCACAACCTGACAAAGAGTCAAGCAGCAATACTAAGGATCTTGCAGAATAAAGGAGAGAAAGGAATCACTCCAAAGCAACTAGTCGATGATGTATCTTTTGCACCACGAACAGTGCGATATGCTCTACGAACCTTACTCAAAAAGAGATTGATTAGAAGAATACCATGTCTCTTGGATATGAGACAATATATTTACCTCCCCCTAGAGTAAAACGAAAATAATTCTATTCTCAATGAGTTTTTTTTATGCTCATCCAAACAAATTGGTTACTCCAGTTGGAGAAAGTCAGAGAGCCCTACTCTAACACAGACAGTTTCACCCATTGCAGTTTTGATACCATCTGAATACAAATCACAACTAACACGAATCCGATTCTCACTCTTTTCCTCAACTCGAGCACGCAATGTTATGGGTTTGTCCAATGGAGTTGGTTTCAGAAATTTTACAGAAAGAGAGCTGGTAACATACATGAAGTGATCCACATCGCTCAATTCATGGTGTGCTGCTGCATTCGCTGTACCTGTAGTATGACAGTCAATCAATGTTGCGATGATGCCTCCATTAAGAATACCAGGAAAGGCTAGATGATGTTCTTTTGGAGTCCAAATAGCAACTGTCTCCTCACCATCCCAGTAACTTTTCAGTTGGAGACCATGCTCATTATTCCTACCACAACCCCAACAGAAAGTCGCTTGCTCAGGCCATTGATCTTGAATGGTTTCATTATTCATCGCGGTCACTTCCACCATGGATGATACTCCGGTCTATCAACTTGATGGTATGTTCGTTATAATTGATTCAACTTAATAATGTTAGAAGAGATATAATGAATGATTTAAGACGGTGTTCGACGTTTATTCGCATAGCGGGGGTTGATAACATGGAGTATCACAAATATACAATCAATGATGTCGACAAGAGTGCGATAGCGCTTATTCTACTTGAACAAAGGAAATCACAAGGCGATTGGGAAGATGTATCGCCTTCACGTGTAGAAGAGGTTATTCAGCAAAACTTCGAGGGAACAGAAGATGTCTTCATATGTGCAGAGTCAGGTTCGGAACTATTAGGCGTCTCAGTGATACATTTCGATAGTGACAAATCTGCACAATTGAATCCTTGGTTCCTAGGAGGAGTACCAGTAGTAACATCAAATGAGAGAGATGATATGATACATACAGGTCTCTTTGATCACGTAATGGAGCACATCCGGAGTACAAATGTGAATCGTGTTGAAATATTCTTTACACCTGAGAAGCATGAGGGCTCTCTAATAACTATACTCAGCAAGTATGGATTCAAACTAGTTGAGGAAATTGTCCATCTACGGGAAGCCATTTCTGAATTAAAATTGAAGGCTGATAAGATATCACCAGATATTGATGTTAAGCCACTGTTCGCAATAGACCGCGAAGAGTTATACTCGACCTGGCACAATACATTTCTTGATGGTGAAGACAGGAGTTTTCTTGATAGGAATGAGGAACAGAGAAGAGAATTTTTTGATGACCTATTTGATGAATCGGAATCTTATGTTGAAGATGCAACTATAGCAATAGTCCAAGACTCTGTGATTGCAGGATTCATTATCATTAGGCTGACACACGGAGAGAATAATGGTCATGTATGGCTGGTAGGAATTAACTCAGACTATAGGAGAAAGGGGTATGCCAAAATGTTGCTTGCTCAAGGGAAGAAGACATTGACAAATCTCGGCATGAACACAATGAGTGTCAACGTTGATTATAATAACAAACCAGCATACAAACTATACACGTCTCTGGGATTCAAAGAGGAATGGCGACAAATTTGCTATGGTTGGGAGAGGTAGGATGTTGAATTTATATGTCAACATGAAAAAATCTCTAACGCAGAGCCGCTAATAGTAATAAATAATATAAAATAATATCTACAATTCACTTATATTATCATATTCCTTTGTATTATTGTGCCGAGATGGTTAGCTCAATCTCATACTCCGATAGCATAGAAAGACGGACTATGATGGCGAGAAGTAAACATCAAGAAGCGGGGACACATGCTATGGGAAGCCACATGTCAGAAACCAATCCAGCAGAGTCATCGTTTAGTAGTTGTTCCAATCAGTGTGGGAAATCCAGCTGTGTGACATTCTACGGAGGCGAACAATGTTTCTTCTGTGAACCAACCAAGGGGATGTTAAGGGACATGCTCTCTCAGTTCCAAATCCCGTTCACATGTGTTCTTCAAGTTGATGTGGATGAGGAAGAAACTATAACAAAAGAAGAGAGTATACTTGCATTACCGACAATCAAAATATGTGGAGAAACGATTGTAGGACTACCGGATGAGGGGACTATCCGGGATGCAGTTGTTCGTGCATTAATGAATGAATGTTTCTGCATCTGAGATTTGATATATATACATGAGGCTCATTTTTACCACATGTTATCCAGAATCATCTTTTTGAAACAGATGACTCTATGATAATGTCTTTAGACAGATTTGCACATCCTGAAGTTGATCAAAGATGGAACCATGGGAGAGAGAGAAACTCATTATTGCGAGGACAAATGAACCGATAACAAGAAACAGAATAATCACCGATCTGAAGACTCTTGGTGTTGAACCAGGAGATACCCTCTTTGTCCATTCGTCAATGAGCAAGATTGGCTGGATAATTGGAGATGTAGTCACACTCATACAAGCACTCATGGAAGCTGTAGGAGAAAATGGTACTCTGATGATGCCAGGAGAGTCGTCGGGAAATGGAGAACCATCTCATTGGCAATATCCAGCAGTTCCAGAAACTTGGTGGGAAATAATTCGTCAGGAAATTCCATCATATGACCCAAGAATAACACCAACGAGAAGAGTAGGAAAAGTACCAGAAGCCTTTCGCTCGTTTCCAGGGGTGCTGAGAAGCTCCCACCCACAAATTTCATTTCAGGCGTGGGGAAGATATACTGAATATCTAGTGCAAGATCATCCATTGGAAAACCCACTTGGGGAAGAGAGCCCTTTAGGCAGACTGTATGAACTAGATGGAAAAATCTTGCTTCTTGGTGTGAATCATGACTCCAATACATCAATTCATCTTGCAGAAGATAAAGCAAGGATTCCAGGATTCCCGACTAGAAGAAAAGGCGCTGTAATATTGGAAGATGGAGATCGAGTGTGGAAGACATGGACCGAACTTGATTACGACTCCGACGACTTCATTCTGGTTGGAGAAGCATATGAGGCAACCTTGACCTACAATCGAGGATATATTGGTCAAGCGGAGTCAAGGCTTTTCAATATGCGGAGTATTGTGGATTTCGCTATAGGATGGATGCGAAAAAACCGACATTATGATACGTCATAGAAGAACCATTTCGAAGAGGTCTTAAGCAAATTTTCAATAGTTAATTTATGACTGAAGAAATTAAGAAGTCCGAACAGGAATGGAAACTATCTTTATCCTCGGAGCAGTTTAAAATATTAAGACAGTGCGGAACAGAACCTCCATTCTCAGGCAAATATGTCAATCACAAAGATGACGGGACATACGTATGTGCTGGTTGTGGTAATGAGTTATTCTCATCTGATACTAAATTTGAATCTGGCAGTGGTTGGCCTAGTTTCTGGGAGAAAATGTCAGAGGACAGTATTGAATTCAAAGAAGACAAAAGCTACGGGATGAGAAGAACTGAGGTGGTATGCAAGAAATGTGGAGGACATCTAGGTCATGTTTTTGATGATGGTCCAAACCCGACAGGGCTGAGATATTGTATCAATTCCATGTCGCTTGATTTCAAACCACTGTAATTGCATTCTAGATTACATGTGATAGGTAAAGGCAAAACCGAACCTATGAATTGCTTAATTTGGACCTCAAAGCTTGGATGAAGTTCGCACGATCCTGCGCAATTATGGTCTTAACCAATTTCCAAGCTTTGGAGCAGTTCTTGTATTCAACACCCACGATCTCATGAATTGCTGTATCGATTTCGAGTTTGTTTTCTTTTGTGATTTCGATTCCAATTTCTGCAAAGAAATCATCTAAGTGTCTGAAGTAGCAGGTCATTATTCAATCCTCAGTCAGGTAATATAATGCGGTCTAGTGTCAGTGTATAATTATATTCTCCACAGCAATAGTCAGCATATTTCCAAAGGCTGATAGAGTCAGGCATTCCGGTTGAATATGATACATACGCAAACCACATTTCATCAGCGTTCACGAGTGATGTCCTATGGCCAATCACGAAATATTCGTTTTTAGCCTCTGAGAAATAGGTATTATAGAAGGTTTCATTCTCATATTCATCAAGATGCGGATAAAAGCCATCTATTACATCCCAAGCTCCAATTGGGAGTAAACATCGGGATATCAGATATTCAATCTGCTGCATCTCAGACGTTAAATTTCCAGCAAGGTATGACACCTTGAGTGTTTCAATTGTCTTACTAGAAAAGATGGTCCCGTTCTCCAGATCTATAATTGGTAATGATGTAATTGTTACACAAATTGTCGTTAGATTAAGAGCTGTAAAAGGAATAGGATATGGAACTCCTGCTTCAATTTTATACCCAGTTACAATTAGTGAGTAGTGATATTCTTCGTTCACTTGAACAAACCATTCGATTGGTAAAACAGGGTCACTCGTGAGTAAAGGGATTATCATCAGACTACTGACAATAATGAGTAGACAGCTAGAGGTAACAACCCCAATTCGTGTACTCATTTTCATCTCAGACCACAATAAGGGTATGGTGTTACATCGCCATAAAGCCTCTTGTGTGCTCCAAATCACTTCAGAAAATCGCTACATTCACAAAAGGAATAAGATTCTCCGTTTTAATTATTCATGGTTGATGACTATGAAGAGAGTCTTAGGAATTGGTGGTGTATTCTTCAAAGTTAAGGATCCAAAGAAGCTTCAAAAATGGTATGAGGACCATCTGGGAATTGAACCGGATTCTGAGGGTTATATCACATTTCAATGGAAAGAGTTGGAGAAGAAGACTGGAAAGGCGTATACTCTCTTGGGATGATTCCCGCCAGACACCGAATATTTTCAACCAAGCGAAGTCCCATTCATGATAAATTTCCTTGTAAGGGACTTAGACGGACTGTTGGAGAACTTACGTGAGAAAGGAGTTCAAATTGAAGATAAGATAGAGGAACATGAAGAGGGCCGCTTTGCATGGTTTATAGATCCCGAGGGTAACAAAGTAGAGCTCTGGGAGCCACCTGAAGGGTAGCTCATACAACAACGGTTGCTGAACTACTAGCAATGTAATCAAAGTAAACTGACAAAGTGTATTGATTCTTCTTTACACTCTTATCACAACTGAATCCAAAACGTGAGCGAATAGTACTCTTTTGTACATCGCAGCAGAAGAAATGCTCTATAGTATCGTATAAATACAAGGAAAGTTAACTATAGTGATGAAGGAGACAGTCTATTGAAGTATAGAAAAGTTGGCAAAAGTGGATTAAAGATAAGCGAAATATCTCTTGGTTCTTGGCTTACGTATGGTGGTAGTGTTGATGACACCACTGCGAAAGAGTGTATGAATACAGCAATTGAGAATGGAATCAATTTTATCGACTCTGCGGAGATTTATGCGAGAGGAAGAACTGAAGAGGTAATTGGTGAATGGCTCAAAGGCGAATCCATAGATCGAAAGAATCTGGTTCTCTCTAGTAAGGTCTTCTGGCCAACAAGTGATGCAATCACGGACTGGGGAAATAGCAGAAAAAACATCATGAATGCTATAGAAGGGTCTCTTGAACGTCTAGGAACAGACCATCTAGACATTTACTATCTTCATAGATATGATTACACAACTCCTTTGAGAGAAACCGTTGAAACAATGACTGATCTTGTTCGATTGGGAAAGGTCCGTTACTGGGGCACCTCTACATGGACTGCAGCTCAGCTTGAACGTGCAAATGCGATAGCAAAGGAACATGGGTTCATCCAGCCTGTTGTTGAACAACCCATGTATAACATGCTCTTCAGGTACATCGAGTTAGAAATAATGCCTGTTGCTAGAACTCACGGTATGGGCTTTACAGTATGGAGCCCACTTTATCAGGGACTTCTTACAGGAAAATACAATGATGGAATTCCAGAGGGAAGTAGGGGAAGTCGTGATGTTGGTTTCTTGAAATACCTGACTGATGAATGGAAGATAAAACTCAACAAACTAGCAGAAATCGCCTCATCTCTTGATACCAATATGACACAGCTTGCACTTGCATGGATATTGAGAAGACCTGAGATTTCAGCTGCATTAGTAGGTGCTACAAAACCGCTCCATGTAGAAGAGAATGTGAAAGCATCTGATGTTAATCTGACATCGACCACCATTGAAGAGATTGAACAGATTCTAGATAACAAACCAGAGTGGCCTAGAACCTATGCGCCAAATTATTTTCATGAGGATTTGATGAGATAGGTCACTTTCAACGCTCAAATGTGGAGAATTGTTGGATTCTTCAACGTATGTTTATAATTATCCGAATCACTATCATGGAGATATTCGACGTTCATATAGTAACCCTACAGAGTTCTTGTTCCCATGTAACAACCCATTCTTTTTTTGTCTTGTTTTGCGATTTTTCGATTTTAAACCAACCAATTCAGCTTTTTATTTAATTAGTATTATAGAAAGAGAAATTCCAATCTATAAGTCATAGATAGTATAATATTACTTAATTCGAATTCGTTGATGAATATTCGAAGCTCTGACACCATTTGAATTACAGATTGAGCGGTTGCACCTCGAGGTAATAGACATGAAATATACAAAATACATAGTAGTAGCATTACTGTGTCTGTCATTGATTGGCCCACTTCTACCGTCAAAAACCAGTGACAATAAGCTTCCAGTTAGGCGGCCGGAGATCAATTCTATTACAGAGGGTGAGCTTGGAACTAAGGAGGTTGAATTTGCTCTTAGTGATGATACTTCATCGGGTGTTCTTAATCCGATCAGTGTTGTCCATACTGGATACTCAAAAACCAGTAATATGACAGGTTCAACGGAAAATGCGTTCGCTCAAAGAACTAATCTCACGTTAGACACTGCAAATGGGTGGGTAGCAAGTAAAGCTGAATTAGAAGTCTATAATGTGCATAAAATCTATGCATATAACGGATCATTTGATTCAGGATATTATCCATGGCAAAATTCTACATATGATGCTAGTGGTGGATCGCAAACACAAATTGCAAACTACGATACGGATGGAGGATATGTAACTGCTATCAATTATGGAGAATTGAAAACACATCCGATTGCAGGAGATTCATACATACACCATACAGGATCAGAGATTGTATGGTCACAGGTAGTAACCAATTCACCACTTTCGGATAGTTTTCTCCTAAGTTTTGATTTCAGGTATGTGTCAGGTCCTCTTGATTTTTACCCCTACGACTTTAGTGGAGATGTCCTGCTAGAGATATATGTCAACAATGGATTAGAGGGTCAAATATTTCTTGGCTCAGGGGATATTGCTGCGCGAAACACATGGTATGGAGTCAATGATTACCAGATAGACATTCCTGGTGCACCAGCAAGTTTCAAACTTGAGATTGGTTTATACATTGTCACTCAAGACATTGAACTTCAAGAAAGTGGTGATTATGATGATGATGGGTATCCTGATGGTTTAATAAATGCACAGAAAATTGAATTGAATCTTGATAACATCGAATTTGTGAGCACATTACCGGTGGATTGCCCTACTGTTGAGATGAAGTTCCATATTGGAGAACTAAATGATTCAATAATTGATGTCGGAGAACCTGGAACATCTACAATTACAAATCCGGATTACTGGTCAACAGACCCTCTTGAGATAATGGTGACTGCAAATAACACTGTATCTTTCGATTATAATGTGAGATTGACTCTTCATAAAATCACTACTTCGTCCTGGACTGCGGATCCCAATAAACATGGAGTGACGTATTCTGTTTCTTCAGGGCTTCCTATAGGAATTTCATTCTATACTTACATTAGTGCTCCTGATTATGAAAATACATCTGTCAGAATATTGCATCCATGGGATTGGGAAAATGGAACAGTTCTAGATCCACTCCTAAATGACCTAACAAGCCAATGTACAATAACATCTGAATATATAGAGATACCAAATTCACTCATGGACCGATTAGGGTGGTGGCAAATCAGTCTTGATGCCCACAACTATGCAAAGAACATGAATACTCAGATCTATGATACGAGTATTTGGACAGATAATTCCATATATAGAAGTAATAACATTTCACGTCTGCAATTTGAACTTGGCACATCGCTGTCTACTCCAGTTTCAGATGGAAGTCAGTTGAACTTGACTTGGATTCTTCCAAATTCTACAATTTGGGCACAGGAGAGTATTACAAGTTGGACAAGTGGAGTCGGATACTCCTCTCAATACACCCTAGGAGCACTGAATACAAGTGCGGGACAATGGAGTATTGAGCTGATTTGGACCAATGGCACTGAACTCGCATTTGATGTCATTATATTTGATGTATATCACGCAACAGCACTTTCACCGGTACAGATGGTTGTTGAAACCGACGTAGGATTGACCATAACCAATCTTCTATACTATATTGATTCTGATAATGGGGAATACCTGATGGATGATGTTGCAACGATTGAGAGCAACTGGTCATCCACAATTGTATCATTTGCACCTAATTTAATTCGGAACTGGTGGGAAGCAGACTTTGATACCAATGTCATAGGGGGCGGTGAATTTACCGTTGTAGTAAATGCGAGTAGAACATACTACGATTTCGCAACATGTTCATTCACAGTCTTGGCCACGTATTCAACAACTCTTGACGTATACAACACTACTGCAATAACTCCTTTCAATACACCACATATCCTCAAATTCAACTATAGATATGCTAACGGAACAGGCGTTGAAAATGCCCAAGCAACACTGGAGTATTCGGGACCCACAGGAGGATTATCGTGGGAATCTCTAATAGAAACATCTCCAGGCGAATATGAAATCGCAATCACCGGGTCCCAAGCCGGCACATATTCAATTTTCATTAATGGAACCAAACTCTACCATCAATATGCAACAGATTCCATGACGCTCACTGTACAAGAGGTGGCCACCTCTTTTGTTGTACTCAATGGAACTACAGGTATCATTAGCGCAGGTTCTACATACAGAGTGGTAGTCACATATACTAACAGTACGGGTCATGGACTACAGAATGCCACTGTTGTTGTTGAGAGTACATTACCAAGTACAGGAATCACAGTAGGATTGATTGAAGAGCTTGGAAACGGGCAGTATTCGATTATGCTTTCTCCTGCAGATGTAGCAATCTATAATATTGTATTCAAAGCCAATCTTACGAACCATGTGACAGCATTTGCGGCCTTTGCACTCACAGCGACACAGGTACCAACAACGCTCACTCTTGCTGTAAGCACCGTCACAGTTGGCGTTACTGAGTCATTTACACTTGTTATGCAGTTAGACGATGAGAGTTTAGTGGGTGTTGAAGATGCAACAATTTTCATCATCGACCCACCCGCAGGACTCTTCTTTAATCCACAAGCTGACCATGGCAGTGGAAATTATTCTATCCAGATTGATGCGCTACAATTTGGTACCTATCTGATTACTGTATCAGCATCAACACCTAATTATCAGGACTCGATAGATTCATTCACATTGATTGTTGAAGAGATTTCAACAAATCTCATTCTCGTCAATGGGTCTGCTGATTTTGCGGAATATAACGAGCTTTACACATTTGTAATAAGATACACAAATGTCGGGGGTACTGGATTACTTGGTGCAGACATTCAAATCGTAAGTGTTACACCTGATGCCGGTCTGTTATATGGATTGTTTCAAACTGAGATGGATGGATATTATAGTATTCAATTGCAGCCAATACAGTCAACAGTGTTCTCAATACTGCTTAGAGCCAATCTCACGAATCATCAAGTGCAGTACAGCACATTCACTCTAACAGTAAGAGAGATTGCTACGAGAATCAGTTTAAACGTTACAAGTACAACGATTTCAGTTGCAGATAGTCTTTCAGTAGAAGTAAAATTCACTGATACAGGCGGCGATGGTATATCAGGTGCAAATATAACGATCCTAAATCCTCCTGCCGGCCTTTCTTTTGCCAATCATTTTGACCATCTTAATGGGAATTATACATTCAATGTGATTCCATTTCTTTTCGGATCATATTTAGTAACAGTTTCTGCATCATTACCCAATCATCAGAGTGGTTTTACTTCATTCTCCATTGTTGTAGATGAAATTGGAACTCAACTACTCCGTATCAATGGAACTTCAGATCTTGTTCGGATTGGAGAAGAATATCGATTAGTTTTGAGATATCTCGATTCTAAAGGCAGTGAATTAATGTTTGCAACATTGATAGTTGCTGATCTCAATCCCACCATTGGTCTCTCCTATGGGAATGCATCATATGAGGGAGATGGCTATTACTCAATATTGTTAACGCCCACTCTAGCAAAAACCTTTACCCTAGTGTTCAGAGCCAACCTTACTAACTATGTCACACAATTCACTACATTCTCTCTAACGGTTAGCGAGATCCCTACAGTATTAACAATCGATAGGTCTGAAAAAACGGTTTCAGTTGATCAGAAATACTCATCTATTCTCCATCTGGAAGATGACATGGATAATCCACTTGATGGAGCAACAATCTTTGTTCTAAATCCCCCAAGTGAGATTTTATTCAACATTACACCTCTACCTGATGGTAACTACAATATCACAATGACGTTTTCACAGATTGGGATCTACCAAATTGCATTCAGGGCGACGCTATCAAACTATCAGAATTCTACAGTTGGCCTTTCTTTAACAATTCGTACAATCCCAACTCAGCTAGTGAAAATCATTGGACCTGAGTCTAATTCAATACAGTTCTTGGAAGACTACACCATTGGACTTGTATATGTTCGAACGGATACTAACCAAAACGTAAGTTTAGCTACAATGCAAGTATCAATTGCACCAGTATCCGGACTTAACAACATCACCTATACATGGGGTGATATCTACTATATTCGCCTCTCAGCAGAAAATATAGGAAGATGGAACATTTACATCAGTGTCAACAAGACGGACTATATTTCTGCTTATCTTCAATTCGAACTTCAAGTAAATCCGATAGATACAACAGTGAATGAATTTTCACTTCTAGAACCATTAGAACATGGAAAATCGTATGAGTTAATCTTCAATTATCAGATGAGTAATGGAAGTGGCATTTCCGGAGCGAACGTGATTCCCTCTGGTTCAGGTGCCTCATGGGTACATATCAGTGAACTATCTGGTGGATTATATGTAGCGATACTTAATTTTGATGAGATTGGAGAGTATGAGGTAACACTATCCTTTACGAGGTTAGGTTTTGACGATGCCGTATCTGAACTAGTACTAGAGATAGTATATATTGAAACATCCATCAATGAAGTTTCGATTACGGGCTCGATTATTTTTGGCAGACCGCGAAATCTTACATTCAGTTATTTGATAGCAGACAATCAAAGTAAGATATCAGGAGCTGAAGTCAGTGCTTCTGGTCCAGGTGCTGCCTGGGTTAGCGTCCACGAAACCGTTGATGGACGTTATGATATCATTCTTACTCCTGAAGGACTCGGAGAATATGAGATTACTATGACATTCGCAAAGGTGGGATTTTTACCAAAGACCTCGACATTTACATTTTCCGTTATTCCAGTCACCGTACAGATAGTGGATCTTGAAGGATTGACAGCATTAGAAGGACAAGAAACTGTTCTGAGTCTAAGACTTGTAGAAGTAGATACAGGAAACCCTGTAGGCGGTGCAATAGTACAATATCAATTCAGAAGTGCTACAGCCATTGGAGGATTAAATGCATTTGAAGAGGCTCAGTTAGGAGTATATAGTGCTACTGTGATAATGCCAGATGCGGATTCAGGAACATCTCTCAGGATTTATGTCAACCTAGAGAATTATACTTTGGATGTGGATTATTATGAAGCTCTTATTACTCCAAGTGTTGATGGGATGTCCTTTATTGTAAGGACATTCAATCGATATCTATTCATATGGTTTGGTGTTGGAGCACTTGTCGTTGTAGGAGCTGGAAGAAGAGTACAATCAAAGAAGAGAAGAGAGGAAAATATACGCGCACAGCAAATTAAGCGAAGATTTGATGACATACGAAGCATTTTAGGCGTCATTATCATCCATAAAAATTCTGGAATTCCACTCTACTCTCAGATTGTAAAAGGAGGAATTGATGAGATTCTTATCTCAGGATTCATAGCTGCAATAACTCAATTCCGATCTGAGTTCGATGTGGACCAAAAGAATTTCGCTGTTACTCCAATATCTGATATTATTAGAGTAGTTGCTACAGAGAATCTGATATGTGCTTTCATCACACTGACTCCCCCATCTGACACTCTTGAACAGAAGATGATTCAATATGCGCAGACTATTGGTTTTGTATTCGACCATCAATTCACTGAAGCTCCGATTTCAGTTCTCGACGATAGTACTCAGACTCAGCTCGATATACTATTCGATGATATCCTTGATGGCGCTTTAATTCAGAAGTATAAGCTTGTTGAACCCAAAGGACTTCCAAGGGGTTCAAAGTGTCTTGAAGCAGAAATAGCTGCTATAAGACAGAAAGAGGAGTTCGTGCTTGAAGACCTTGCTGCTAGAATGACTTCTTGTGGTCTAGAAGAAGCTTTTGTCTACAAGGCAATATGGGAAGCCATAGAGAAGAATCAAATCCAATTAATAGAATTGGACCATTACAAAGACATAGAACCGATATCCTTTGTCACAGAGGATGACTATTCGCCATAACCAAGAAGTAAAATGGATAGAAATCTCATCGCCCGTATGCAACAACATTCAGCTCTGTCAACTTGGACATGGGTCTTCAAATATTGGATGGTGCTTTATCTGATCCTCGTCTCGTCAGGAGTAATACTAGCATTGAACTCAATTTCCTCTGTTTACTGGATTTTATTTTTAGTGATTGTACCAATTGTGATCATTCCCACCACATACCGGAACTTGGTTGGTGGTGGTTGCAGCCTAAGGTTTCAGATATGTGCGTTAGTGAAAGGGATTTCAGCCGGTATTGTATTTCTATTACTCACAGGGCTTGCAGACACTATAATCTGGAGTGTGATGAGTGGAAGTTTATCTTGGACTCCTCTTAGTGAACCTAGACTTTTAGCTAATATGTATCTACTACTACTCATCTCAGGTATGATTGGAGGTTTTGGTGCTCGTATTATGGAAGTGCGGGGAGCAACGAGAACAGACATCGGGTCCTTAACTCCTATTTTTGGTGAAGATATCTGAACATCAAAATTGCTGAGAAAAGTTACCTAATATTCTGAATTTCACCAAGAAGTCGTTGTACTTTGAAAATGATGGTGAACTCCTTTGAAAAGGGAAACCCTGCTAATCATGATTCTATGTCTTGCGTTAATTCCGAATATAGATAATAATATCCATTTAATCGAAATTGACGAATCGGATAACGGATATTTAGGATACGAGAGTCATAGTCCATTCTATATCCAGGGAAATGAGATGTTGTTAGATTATGCAGCAACAGAAGGATGGCCTGGAACAGGAACAAGTGATGCACCCATAATAATTGAAGGATACAGCTTCCGAAATTATACACATGTATTCACAATGTCAGATACTGACCTGCATTTCATTTTTAGAAATAACATTCTAGATGGAATTGATGATCGTTGGTGTGTCATTGTTTTCAGTAATGTTAGAAATGCCGTAGTCCACGATAATACAATAATCAATGGTGCTGTGGGGGCACACATCATGAAGACCAATGACAGTGTTATTTCAAACAATCATATCTATGGTCAGAGTTGGGATGCCGTCTACATGGAAACGGGGTGCTATCGGAATATCATTGAGAATAACTATTTTCATGATATGTATGAAGCAGGAGTCTGGTCGTGGAATTATTGTAGTGACAATATTATTCGAGGGAATACAATTCATGATGTTATATACGGTGTATCATTCAGAGATAACACTCCAAGGAACTGCATTGTGAATAATACAATACATAATGCCACATTTAGTGGTGTGTATTCATCCTGTAATGATACGACAATCTCAGAGAATATAATCTTCAATATTAAGGGAGATGGAATTAACATCAAGAGTAGATTGAACATCATTGAGGACAATTTGGTTTACGATGTGGGGGGATTTGGTATTCATCTCTTTGATACAAGCGGAGATAATCAGATTAACAGAAATACGATGATTAGAAACTCCAAAGGTGGAATTCGAATCAGATCTTCAGATAATAACATTATTCAAAATAACAATCTCTTTGAAAACGGGATACCTCAAATCTATGATAGCGGTACAGAAAACATCTACCAAGAAAACTATTGGCACGAATTACAGGGAGAGGATGCTGAAAGCGACGGCTATTATGATTCAGCCTATATTATACCAGGAATAGCAGGAAGTATAGACATATTTCCCAGAACAGCACCAAATGAACCAGTGCCTGATTGGTATGATTACGAGAACATCAGTTTTCCAATCATAGATGAATCCACTTCAGTTACATCGATGAGTGAAACCTCAACAATAACAATCACGACCTCAACCTCAACAACATCATCTATTCCGACAAGCACAGAAACAAGTGAGTCAACTGTTACTACAACAACAAAACCAAATCTCACCATTCCTCTAATTATCGTTACATTAGGTATAACTGTAATTATTGGGATGATTCTGATTATCAAGTTCAAGCGGGTTTGATTGATATAGATGAAAATAGCGGATGCTTGAGCCATCGTCTTATTATTTGAGAGGACACTTGAATGTGATGATGCCAATGGGATGTCATGTCGATGTCAAGACAGGAGATGCATTATCAAGGGATGATCGTTTGGTCATTGTTTCCCTTCTCCACATATTCAGAGGTGGTGTGTTCTTTGGGCTCGCACTAGCTATACTAGATGCAAGTGGTGTTTTTGTCCTGGCCGCACTGCTTGGACTGTTTGTGGCTAGATGGTTCTGGAGTCTTTAAATAGAGGCATGGGGTCTTGCATTAGGATTCTCTCTTGTCCACCTACTACTTCCATTTAGCCTTGGCATATCATTTATCGCTTTTATAGTAATTACGATTGCAAGCATCGTGGAGATATTATTATTGGGTATTATCAGACAGAGGGGGCATTTCAGCTATGTTGTAATGGCACTCTTGGAACCAGACTATGTACCCAACGTGACAGCTATAGAAAGGACGATGTTCTACCTTACAATTATCGGGCAGATCATTAAAACACTCTTCGTATTTCTGGGAATAGGTGTGATGATTTCAGTATTGCCACTTTTAGCTCCAGTGCCTTGGTTCAACTTCCTCCCTTGGATTCCACTTGCATTAGTTCTGGGGTTGTTTGATATTGCATGCATCATAGGTCTCTTTCAAGGTAGGGATTGGGCATTTCAGCTTACGGTAACCATGGCATGTGTTGGGTTTGCTGAAACATCTCTCGCGTGGTCACCTCTAGTAAGTCTAATTGCTATATGGATCATAACCCTTCTAATACCTTGCTGGGCAAAGAACGAGTTCTATAGACGAGTGAGAGAACGGACGGTATAAATCAATCCACAGATAGTACTGCTCTTTCAAAATCGGGTGTCGTTGTGTTACTCATCAAATGCACCTTACGAAAACGTCATAGGGATAAATAACGATAATTAATTATGCCAGCTAAGATTGATGCCTATTATCAGTGCGATGAATGTAAGATGAATTATAGGAGTCTTGAACTGGCTGAGAAATGTGAGGTTTGGTGTAAGGAACATCATACATGTAACATTGAGATTGTCAAATATGCAGTGGGCAATTATGGTACTGTATCCACGGATCCTTTGAAATTGTATGTGTCAAATGATGAAGCAGTGGATGATAGATAGGTCAGGTCATAATCTCATTATAGATATCAAGTGCTTTCTCTTCACTAAATACACCTTTGATGACCGCAGAGCCCGTATTCATAATAGTGATTGTGATATCAGATTCGAGATGAATACGCAAGAAGGCTTTATGGGATGTATATTGATATGAGGGTTTGAGTTGACTAGTTATGTCCTCAAAATTCACCTTAAGCAGATCAACTGGAGAAATGCTATAGCTACCAGAACAGAGGAGGGTAATAAAGGGTTTCTTGGATTTTGAAGGTGGCTTAGATGATGTGGAACAGACAGGACATGTAGGATTTCGCTCGAGGTTGAACCTGTCGAAGCTCATTGTTTGAATATCCACATGCATTAGGTGATTAGCAAAATGAGGTGTTCTGTTGGTCACAATTTGAATAGCCTCTTGAACTTCCATAGCTCCAATGATGGACAACAATGTGGGTAGAACGCCAACATCAGCACAAGTCATAACTGATTCATCTGCCAAGTCTCCAATTAAGCAATGCAAGCAGCCTGTGCTATCAGGTACAAATGTTGAGATATTCCCGTAGTATTCAATTGCGCCGGCGTAGACATATGGAATCTTTAGTGATTGGCTGGCTTTATTCAATGCACGCCTCGCAAGTATTGAGTCTAAACCATCCAGAATAACATCGGAACCGGACAGTAATTCAATGGCATTGTCCTCACGTAAGGAAACCGGATATGGTTCAAATGTCACATCAGGATTAAGTCGCGATAGATTATTTGCCGCAGTTATGGCCTTCGGATTGCCAATATCATCAGTATCGAAAATTGTCTGCCGTTGAAGATTTGAAAGATCAACCACATCATGGTCGATTATTCTAATTGTTCCGAATCCATAAGCCGTTACGAGACGAAGGATTGGACTCCCAAGACCACCAGCTCCAACAACCGTTACTGTAGATCCCAATATCAGTTCAAGATCTTCATTGGTTACATCCCGTAATGCGAGAAACCGAGAATATCGTTCACTTTGTGCTTTATGAGACATTGAATCCACAATGATTGTTTGTAATAGTTCTACTTAAACGAAATGATAAACACCAGATAATTGAAACATTTATGGAATCTTAAGAACTAACTAAGATACAAACTAGGAGAATAATGTATGTCCCTACCTTCTATTGAGCAGCTCAGATTTCATCAATTAAAGAAACACCATCTATTCAGAGATTCATCGTTCGAGGGCGTAGCGAGAGATTTAATGGGATTGCATTCGACAGACTACTGGACGCCTTATCTTTCAGTCTGGTCGCGTATTGGAGATTATGATGCCTCAAAAGTATTCAAGAATATTAATTCTGGAAAAGGCTTGGCTCGTATTAATGCATATCGCCGAACTCTTCATGTTGTCCATGTCGATGATTTACCGCTTATCATCAGAGCAACAGCTTCGGTCTTCTATAATTCAGCTCGGAAAGTACCTCCTTTGAGAAATTCAACAGATGTGGAGCTCAAAGCTGTGATCAATAAGATTCTAGTTACACTTGAAGATGGACCACTTAAAATGTCAGAACTGAAGAAGAAAGTACCTGAAATGGAGAAACTGGGTAGATGGGTCTTGCTCCTACCTATGGCGGAGGGAAAAGTAATCCGTGCACATGCAAATCATGCGCGAAGCAACTTGACAGCATATGCACTCACCGAGAAATGGATTAAAGGATACAAGCCATCCGAGTTCACTGAAGATGAGGCAATCAGAGAAATAATTCAACGTTATATCAAAGCATACGGACCAGTAACAAAAGATGACGTCACCTGGTGGTTGATGTTGACAAAGACAAAGATTGGGGCGATTCTCAAAATCTTGGAGAATCACCTTCAAACAATAGAAATTGATGGTTCTCAATATTTTGTGGACCCGAAAACCATAGAAAGCTGCATCAATGAGGAGGAAGATATTCCGGAAATCTGGTTTCTGCCTTATGAAGACGTATTTCCAAAGGCGTACATCAAAAGAGAGTGGTACTTGGATAATGATTTAAAGCGGAAAATATTCCCAGAATCTTCAATGTATTTTTGGCCACCAAATAGTCCTGAGATGCCACCAGAGAAACATAAGGGAATGAACCAAGCAGGAGAGATTAGACCGACAATTTGGTTTGAAGGAAAAATCGTTGGAAGGTGGGAAATACAGGAACAGAAAGGCACATACACTGTCATTTCAGACATATATAGAAAGATGAAAAAAGACGTTCTAGAATCCATCAATGAGAAACGGGGAGAACTGGAGGAGTTCATCAACAAACGACTTGCTCCAATCTCTGGGAAATGAATCTAACAAAAGACAGATAGTAATCGTCACATTCCACGTTCATCTTTCTTTTCGGTCTAAATAAAAAAGTACAGCAGCTATTGATAGTAGAATAAGACCTGTCATCCAGTGATGATACTGAAAACCAAATGGCGCAATGTGAAACTCACTCAAATCGGGAAGAATGTGGCCTATTGGTAATCCAAACATCCATAATTCGTCTGCAAGGAACACCAATCCGATGAGAAATAGGAAAACTGCAAAACCTCTTTTTCGAGTCATTCTTATTTCATACTACCGTTCGTAATTAAATGAGCTGCTTTATGGGTCCTATTACTCTGACGAGCTAAAATTATCTCAGAGAATAAACTGCCAATTCAACCATAACAATCTTCACTCGCTTGATAGAATTATTGAATACACCGTTCTTTTACCAAGGAGAAATAGTGTCTCTGGTACTAGAAGAAGAATCCGGAGTGCTAAATCATGTCATTATCTCGTAAACATATATTTGATTTGAATCTAGTGTTTACGTTTTGCCCTTTCAGAAGCTCTCGCACGAGTATATTCAGCCATGTAGATCATAAAAAAGAGGATTCCACCAATCACTAAGAAGAACCCGTCCTGAACTAGAAGACGTTCAAGTACAAGAGTGATACATAGAGGAGCATAATGGAGAAAAGCCAGTACCAATACAACATAGTGATTCTCGAATTTTCCTCCGAATACTCCAAGTGCTAGAAGGACAACTAGACTTACTAGAGATACCAAAGTCAGAATTATCTGAGGAATGATTAGAGCAGATGTAAATGTGATTAGCTGAATAAGGGTGACCAGCCAATTACCATAGATTCCAATAATTATTCCTTCAAACAACATCATTTGTTCATTTGCAGGGGTAGGTTGATTCGAGTTTTCAGATGTGGACATAGTGATTTAAGAGCAAAAGCATTCAATAAAAATCTGATGACCAACTAGAAGTGGTATCAGACACCCTTTTCACTATCTTTGATGAGAATCAGGTAGAAGGAAAAGAGTACTCAAAAGTGAGTGAATCATTAAGGTTACACGAAATGAATTAGGACAATTAGAGATAGACCATAATCGTGAGTTAAAAGTAGCCGTGTCTTTCGAGCGAGATGAATCTAACAAAAGATAGATAGCAATATTTTCATTCCATGCGCGTGTGATATCTATGGATGACGCAAAAATCTGGTCGGTAGTTTTTGTTAGTGTAGCTCTCATCGGATTCCTGATGATATCTATTCTCTTTCTCACGTCCTTAGATATAGCCATTGCCAATGGACTGCGACTTCTTTCAATCTTTTTGGGTATGCTTGCAGGTACCGCCCTTGGGGAGTATCTCAAAATCAGAAATAAGCGAAAAGCAGGAAGGATTTTGCTTGATGATATAATAGAAGAACTAAAGGTGAACAAAAATATCATTGATACAGGGCTTCCTCTTCGAAAAGGTTTCTGGACTCTGGGTATTCGATCAGGTACTGCTCAGAACATTCCAGACCTTGAAAGAAGAAAATTGTGGGATATCTACAGCAATATAACCCATTATAATGAAGATCTACAAGCGCTTCACATATCTAGATTTACGGAGGGATTGTCTACTACTCCAGAGGTGCATGCGGAAACGATGAAGCTGAGAACCCTAATTCTACAACTTATCAATGAATACTTGATGTTCAAGAAAATTAAATTGAGTGTGGAGGAATGAGATATCTTTCTATCTTGTTCCACGATAGGTGGAATCCGGTCTTCATCTTCAGATTTGGAATACGTTGAGCAGCAAAGAAAGACTCTCACATGGGTCAAGGAAGTCGGATTTAACCAAATTGAGATGCATTACAATTATAGACCACAATGGGTTGCTGATGAAATTGTGCAGATGGTAGAGGAACTGGAACTCAGACCATACTCAATTCATCTTCCGAAATTCCTTCTCTCCGTTCCGAAAACAGAATTCAAAAAGGATATTGAGAGTATATTTGGTTTCATAGATAGAGTAGGCATCAAAGTCAGTGTATTGCATCCACCATCTCTTGAACAGATCCCACAGAAGGAATGGAAGGAACGAATGGAAATTATTCTGAAACAATCAGACCAATCATGTAGTGTATTGACACTTGAGATTGTACCATATCTTCAAAATCCGCACATGTTCATTCAAGAACAAATCAATTATCATCAGAATCATCAAATTGGAGTCACAGTAGATATCGAACATATGCATCTCACCGGTCTCAAAATGGAATGGATGATTGAATGGTTCGGTGATAAGATTTTGAATGTTCACCTACGGGATAGTGATGGTTCTCTCCTTGATGCTAACGGTAGGAGGAAATACTTAGTGCCAGGAGAAGGGAATCTGGATTTGCAGGGAATATTGGAAATTCTTCAGCAGTCCAATTATGACAAGGCCTTGACAATTGAAGTTTCATTCAAAGAACCAGAAAACATTGTCCGAGCAAAAGCAAACGTGGATAGATATCTAGCTAATTTAAGAAAACAGTTGAGCGAGGGATAGACCCTCACTCGATACCAATCCGATTTGCAATCTTTACGATGATAAAGATAACAAACGCAATTAGGATGAATGTGACAAGCTCGCCTGCAAAATGACCGACCTGAAATGGTCCAATCGCTATTTCAGTCCAGACTACATCAGGTAGCGCGAGGGATATTATTGGCATGATCAAATCCGCAACTAGTGCCTGTACAAGTGCGCCTAGATATAGACCAAGAATAAACGCAACCGCAAGTCCTAAGACCTTGTATTTTGACAAGAATGTTGTAAACTCATCCAATAGATTCTTTGGAGGAGGAGCAGGAGGTCCGGGAGATAGGAGTTTTTTAATTTCTCTTAGCTCCTCTAACATCAAATCATTAGTACTCATATTATCACCAGTGATGATTTTTTGTGAAAAATGGGATATGCGGCACTTCTATATGAGTCATACCAAACGGCTAGCATGTGACATCGCATTTTGCAAGAAGCCATAGTCTACAGGAGAATAGAAATAGTATCGATGTAAATCCAATCAGAATCAATAAAATCTCGATTTGGATTATTGGAATAATCAAGAATGATGACAGTAATAATCCGACAAGTAGACACAGCATAACTAGTAGAGATACCAGGAGATATCGACTGTATTTTGTTAGTGCTTTTATCTCTCTACTTTCACTAGGTGGGTTAACGTATCTTTGCATTTTACAGAATAGACTTCGTGCACGTTCATTTGACCTGTTAATTACCGAATAATAGAGCTTCTGGATAGATAGAATGAACATGGTTATAGAAACAATAAGGATGGCGGTTGCATCAATAGCAAGACCTGAAATCGCCGCAGGAAGGCCAGCTAGTGTGAGATATGTGCATATTACAATAATAGATCCGCCCGTTAGAATTACGAAATTGACACGATTGAACCAGGCGGTACCTGGTTTGAAAACTCTTAGATCATAGAAGAATTCAACTTCGGGCTGTAACATCCCTCCAACTTTTTCAGAGATACGTTCTCTCAGGACATCAATGACCTTTCTGTACAAAACGTAGCTGGTTCTTTGAATCACTAAAGTGGCGATGGTTCCTTCCGTTGAAATAAATCCGACAAGTCCAATCACAATGAATAGGGGAATAGCTAAGGATTCTGTTTCCGCTTCATATGCAAGAGAAACTGCAGAGAAAAGGAGAGCAATTATTACTAGATGAATATTGAATGCTTGATACGATTTGTCGATTGCGTGTCTGAAATGTTCCCAATGTTGATTATACTCTGATTTCAGAGCTTCTAGCTCCCATCGGATATTGGTGTCGGACATATTCAATAGACCTAACGACTTGAAATGACCCTAACGTAAATAGGTTTCCAATCTATGTTACACAATATTGATGTACTAGAAGGTATAGTAATGAAGGGATGTCAATCTGGGTCATAATATGTGCTACAGGAATTATTCTGTTGATTCCAATTCATTTTCGCTCTGTAGAACATATCAAGCTAAATGAGAGGTACGGTGAGGAGAAGGGAAAGAGAATCGGAGAGATTCTGGGAATAATATCTGGTTGGGGATACTTCATGTTTCTTATTGGGCTCTGGATATCACCGCAGGTCATCTTTGTGATTTTTCCAGAATACATGATTATCATTCCAATAGTCAATTTTCATATTGGAGTGGTTAATGCAGTGATATCAATTTGTTTTCTCATTCCTGGAGCGTATCTTGGTATCGTTGGTGTGAAAGCAACAGGAGTCAAGGTTTCTGAAACTCATAGAGCAGAATTCTTGGTCACCGAAGGGATTTATACTAAAATCAGGCATCCTCAATATCTAGGGGCTTTTCTCTCTCATATTGGAATGTCATTTCTGTTCTCAGCAGGTTATTCGATGGTTGCAACTCTGCTGGTTTTACTCTCAACATATCTTACTTCTAAGAAGGAAGAGGTAGAACTCATCAATGAATTTGGCGAGGCGTACAAAATATACCAATCCAGAGTGCCTATGTTTATTCCGAGAGCCAAAAAATGATGGTCCAAATGAGCTATAAGGAAGAATCTAAGTGAAACCTAGGTTGATAGCGACTATACTTAGGTGATAGTTAAAACTGAAAATTCCAGTCGAGCCATGGTTTAATTCGATAACCAATCGTCATGCCTATAGATCATATAATGGCAAAGCAGTCCCTGAACAGACCTTAGTGAGAATAGAACAAGTTTGCAAGGATTTCCGACCATTCGAGGGAGTGAGATGCGAATTGGTCCGTAAGCCCGCGGATGATGTTTTCAAAGGAATTGTGGGAAATTACGGGAGAGTCACTAATGCTCCACATTACATAGTATTTATCGAAGACTCGGAAAGATCAAATTCAACTGTAGCAGCAGGATATATTGGTGAAGGCGTCATTCTAGAGGCTACTTCTTTAGGATTAGGAACCTGTTGGATTGGAGGTTTCTTTCGTGAATCTAGAGTACTCGAACAGGTTCACCTTGAGGAAAATGAATCGATTATATCAATCACACCTATAGGTTATATCTCTGATGACCTCAACTTGAGCCAAAGATTAATGAAATCATTTTCAGGCAACCATCGAAGAAAAGATCTGAATAAGATTGTAGAAGGAGAACTAGATAATATCCCTCCATGGATGCAAACAGCTCTGAATGCGGCGAGAATTGCTCCTTCTGCTAGAAATAGACAACCATGGAGATTTGTTATCGAAGAAGACGCTATTACTGTAAAATCAACATCTGTACGAGATGAATCCTGGATATCTAGTTTTTTGGACTGTGGAATTGCAATGCTACACCTGGAATTAGGAGCTCGAATTGAGGGTGTCAACGTCGAATGGGAATGGAAAAATAAACCATTAGTAGCGACTCTGGTACTGAAAAAGGAAAAGGATGAGAGGGAATAAACCCTCTACATTATTTTAAGATTCTCGCACTAGGTAGAAATCTATGAAATTTTTCTTTCTAATGAAAGGCAAGATTATGATAACGACAGCCACTATTACTGCTACAGCGAGAGCGGGGATTGCAATTAATGAAATCAATGAGTGCTTCGCATAAATACCGTAACTAGCCCATATCACAACAAGACCAAAGGCAAAATCCCTTCGTAGTATCAGCATCAAGAGTGTAATTAACAATGCTACTACAAGAACTAATGCAGTCCAAAGATATTGCCAATCAACAGGAATGTCGATGAAGGAGTTTATTGTTGATGCTATGTTAGCGATAATAGCAACTGAAATCCATCCAGCATAGACACTGAAAGGTAGGTGTACAGCAAACTTCTCGCTTGTGGGAACTGATTTCACACCGACTCCAAGTCGAACATATGATAGTAGCAGGGTGATTAAAATCAGAGCCATTGGTATCATTGAAAGTGCAAAGATTCCAGGATTAGGTGTATTAATATCACCTGCTGCAACAGAGAAGTGAAATACAAAAATCCACAGCATGTTGAAGAGCCCATTGAGAACGAATAGGAATCCTATCTGTTTGAGATAGTCTTTACCACTCTCACCAGACCTGATCTGATACAAACCAAACACGATCAGAAGCATGTAGATGACTGCCCAAATTGAAAAGACATAGGTGGCAGGGGTAAAATAATTGAAATATGCAGGTGAATTTGCCACATCACCTGTGCCTACACCATTAATTGGCAAAATGTTTGCAAGAGCGTTGACGGCAATCGTTGCCATAATTATAATCAAGTTTAGAACCTGTAAGATTCTAGTATTTGTAGAACTCATGACAATTAATTATCGTTAACTTCCTAATAAAATTAGCGCTATTGGAAGAAATGCGTAAAAGTGGGATTTCCCACCCTTTTATGAGCAGATGGTTCTTAATTCAATGCATTTTTCATTGACATCGATTTATTTATTAGGATTGAATTCTCTTATAGGTTAACTATTGTGAATGGTGTAGAAAATGAATCTGTTAGGAAGTAAGATATGGCTTTGGGTCAACGCGATTGGTTTGATTCTCGTAGGTGCAATATCACTTGTCCCAAATCTTGTACCCACAGAGTTTGGAATCCCTCTGAGTATTGTGAAGATTGTTGTAGCATTTGTCACGCTGATGTCAGCATTCTGGGAAGGTGATGCCGCAAAGGTGAACAGCAAGATTTGGCTTGTTTCAATCGGACTGATTCTCCTCGCAATGGGAGTATTACCCTTCTTCCCCGCGGCAATGGGAGCAGTTCCACAACTTGGAGATTTCCTTAATACACTAAAAGTAATCCTAGGTTTGATTACCTTCATTGTAATCTACGTTGACTTTTACAAATAGAAACTTCGTTGGAAAAGATAAGACTGCATCGAGCCCAAATATCTGGGCTCATCCTTATTGGCATCAAACACCGTAGAGGCGATACAGAGATGAGCGAATTAGAATCAATGAGCCAAGTACTTGAAGGAGTACTTGGAAGATATCGTAGCCCATCAGGTAATTTGGATTACTTCTCTATGATGGGTGACCAGGCCATGATTAAGTATGCTGAAGGCTTGTCAGAGTTCGACCCAGATACCCTTACCACACGTAATGAAAAACTCGCGTTTTGGATAAATTGCTACAACGCTCTAACAATATATGGAGTTACAAGAAAACTCAAAGATGATCCGAAATTCATAGAGAGAGGAAATAGCAGCTGGTGGGGTAGAGTCAAATTCTTTGCACTCCAGAAATTTTCAGTTGGCGGAAAAGAATATACACTCCGAGATATTGAGAATCTCATTAGAAAAGAGTTCAGAGATCCCAGAATTCATTTTGCATTGAACTGTGCATCAAGTAGTTGCCCACTTCTTAAGGACGGCCTCTATAGTGGCAAGAATTTGGATCAGGAATTAGAATCTGCAGCAGAGCTATATATTAGAAGTGCTGAGGGTGCATTACTGAATCGTGATGATAATGTTCTCTATCTCAGCATGATATTCAAGTGGTACAAGAAGGACTTCGAATCTACGGGAAAAACACTACTTGAATACATTTCACAATACATGTCTGAAAATGAAAAATCTTACCTGCAGAACAATAAGGATAAAATAACGATTAGATTCAATACTTACGACTGGGCACTAAATAACATGACCCCGGAGGGTGAAAAAGTTGCCTGATAAACTCAGTTCTAGGATCTTCAACCTCAAGATGATGGGCAAATATCTCACTGATTCCGATTTGAGAAAGGCATATGGAGAGTATAAAGAGTCCGAAGAGATGGCCATGCGACTCATTGTCAATTCATTACTTGGTGAAGGATGGCTAGTGAGTCTTTCAAGACCAACAACGATTGAGGACCTTGCTGAAGAGTATGGCTATACAAACCTGCATTTACTAAGGAGCATAATTACCCTTCTCGAATCTCAAGGAATAGTTGAGAAACAGAATAACGAGTATTCCATTCGTGAGATAGTAACCTCACCAATCAGACCTTCGGATATCGGAACGGCATTGGCAAACTTCTATTACGACTGCGCTCAATTCCTTCCTGATGCACTAAAGGGGAATTTAGTACCAATAAACGATGTACCAAGAGTTGTGTTGGAGACCGTATTCGGTAGCACTCTTACAGAAATAGGACGTGCTGTTCTCTTGCGTTCATTCTCAACGAAGAACACAAAGGATGTTGCAGTTGCAGCGTTTGCAGATGTTGGTCTACCCTTTGCTCTGAAGCAAATTAATGATATACTCAAACCTGAAAATATCCGGTTGTTCCTGAACGACTATCGGATGGTTACTCCATTGACCTCAATGATGAGACTTCTTGCTGATAGTGAGGTCAGGCAGAAAATTAGCACCCATCTTCTGGGAATTGAAACCAAATGGCAAGTTGATTTCTTCTATGGAGAGGAATTTTTTGCATATGATCAAGATGCTGTTGATTCGAAAGTGAAAATGGTTTCCAATATTCTGAAACCAGGTGGAAGAGTTGTGACAAATGATCCAACTATTGACGCAACTGAAGTGAGTATAACTCCAGCTTATGTTCTCATGCAGACAATTGACGGATATCCTCAACCAATACCAAGGAATATACTAACCGAAGCATTCAAAGCTCATTCTCTGAATACCCTTGCTATAGGTGGAAATTGGGTTATAGCAGAAAAAGGAGATGCAACCTAATGAGGCATGAAAGAACCGTAAGGGAAGTTTTTGTAATCCATAAAGGAGGAATACCGCTAGCCCATGTAGGAACTGGTCATGTAGAAGTAGATGATGCTCTATTGGGAGGTCTATTATCTGCAATTGATGATGTGGGAAGAAGTCTAGGGCTTGCAGATGCAGGTGCACTTGACACCATATCCTTCAGAGCTTATCAGATAATATACGTTGATACACTAACGAGCCTGGTAGTTCTTTTATCAAGCGCGGAAACCCCTGAGTTTTTTATAAAATCTAAAGATGAGTTGCAAGCTATTGGTAATGAGCTCGAGAAACAAGGTTTTCTGGAAGACACAGCCGCAAGGAGTTCGGAAGTGCTCTCCCAAATGACAAAGATAATTGCTAGTAAAGGTAGAACTATCTTTGCAAAACAACACGATGTTTTCTTTTGGGACGACGAGCATACATTTCAGTTAGTGAAAGGCCTTAACCGAAGGTGGGATGGGGATAATCTATTTCGAAATTACTTGTTACGTAGTCCCATCCTTGATGCACTCTCTGTAGGCTCAAAAACACTGCAAATCCTCTGCAATCAATTGGAAGAAATGCGACGTCCATCTGAAGTACTAAATCACTCTGAATTGAAAAAGAATGATCCAAGAATGATAGAGGACACGATGCATTTCCTTCATATGCTGGGAATTGTACACTGTTTTGAATCTCGCATTGTGAGATAGTTTGGGGACTCAATAAATGAGCAAACAGTCAGAATATGTTAGACGTACTTACTCGATAACTGCTCAGCGATATGATATGATCCTGAAGGCATACAAAGTACTTGGTGTCAATCTCGAGAGATGGAGATCTGATGCAATCGCGAAGCTTCCAAGTATATCATCAGCAAGATTACTTGATGTTGGTGTTGGCACGGGAAAGAATATTCCACATCTGATTTCACGTTATCCAGATTATCAAGAGATAGTTGGAATTGACTATACTCCAGCGATGCTGGTAAGAGGACAAAAACTCGTAAGAGATAATGAATGGGAGAAAGTTGGACTAGTTCTCGGTGATGCGAGAAGATTATCAGAGTACTTCACAGAGCCATTCGACCTAATTATATCTACATACTCCCTATCGATAATTCCCAATTCGCCGCTCGTTCTGAAAGAGATTAGAAAACTCATGAAGTCTGATACGTACTTACATCTCTTGGACTGTCAAAAATTCAAAGGTATCTTACGGATCTATAATCCATTGGCAATTTTACTCTCTACTCGATTGGGAGGAAGTAATGAGACATACTCGGTTCCTGTAAGTGATATATCCAGCAGGATGTTCAAGTCGATTTTTCGTAGAACATTCTACGCAGGGTTATTCTATGAGGACCTGTACAACGGATCTAAGGTTTCCTGAAAATAAAGAGATGATATCCGATATTTCCATTGTCAATCTGTTCCTGAATTCTTGAGATAATAGCTTGTGCTTCTGAAAGGATGTTTTTTGCTTCGGGTTTTCCAGTCGCTTGAAGAATATCTGCATTTCTTG